>JAAUXT010015486.1_pt1:0-7500 | contig 27036 bp, 28 predicted proteins | sample 7278171 | NCBI WGS metagenome assembly JAAUXT01 (sample SAMN14350112, study PRJNA611818) | marine sediment metagenome | isolation source: surface marine sediment (1.8m) | place: French Polynesia: Moorea | collected 2018-08
ATGACTCCCAGCTGCTCAGCTGCACTCAAGCCGCTGAAGCAGCTGCAGCATCCTTGGACTCAACACAATTGATGTCTGAGGTTGACCAAAATCGACTCCCTCAGATGCCCACGGAGAATGACCCTGTTAATGAAGCCTGTGCTGAGGCCAAAGAAAAACTCCAGGTCGAGAACATATCAAATGAGGAGTGTCGCTTGCTTGCAATGAATGCGATACCAGAAGATGAATGGAAATATCCAGCTGAGAAGGGGGGAACACCCAGACCCGAAACCGAAATAGATGCTGATGGCCTGGGGGATCCTACAAAGTGTAATGATCATGACGATCGTGATGAGAGTAGTGATGAAGATGACAATACCCCTTTGCTAAATTTCAAGGAGCCTCCGAAGGCTGTGGCAGATTTGTGCATGGGAGATTATGTTCTGGTGAAGGAGAATGATGAAATGGGGAAAGCTTTCCGAGGGTTGGTAGAGCAGATTACCCCTTTGAAAATCCGGTACTATCGCCAAAGGAATGCTAGTCGTGTGTCCACCGGCTGGACAGCAAATGACATCATGCATGATGCTGATGTGAGTGATATTTTGTGTGTGATTGAAGCTCCGATTCTTCTTGATGAAAACAGGAAGTGAGGAGCAGTGAGATTTCCAGCGCTGGATCCAAAGTGAGCGAAGTTTGTGTTTGCTGTTTGCATTTGAGTTTGCATGCATACTTTGCTAACTAATGCTGTTTTGGTTTCAACTCGAATTGATACAAAATAAAAACAACTACAGAATATCAACAGTTGATATCTCTTTTCTTTGTAGGCAGTTGCTGTATGGAAGACAGGTTCATGTTTATAGATACAATAAAAAAATCCAAATGAAGTTGATGTGGCATTGTATTTGTGTGACCATCACGCTACAAGCATGATGAGTGCATGATGAACCGTGATGAACTGTGACAAGAAGACACAATACACGGACAATGTGGTCATGCTCGCATGTCAAGAAAATTGAAAACGTCTGTAACAAGTCATAGGATACATGGATCATGCTGAAAATTTGAAAGGTCATTGCCCAGACATTGCAGAACACAAAAACATCATTACAAGGTGAATAGAGGCAGGAGTGAGTCAATACAAATTACGTGACATCTGATTAACGTTTTTGAACCGGGTATCCGCGGACTTGCTTGTTTCAGGTTTCAGGAGGTCCTTTGGAGGTGCTCTGGGTACCTCACAGATGTCAGAACGTCTGTGCTGTGTCAAAGGTCATTCAGGTATCAAAGGCCTCCAACGTGCTCTAATGGGAAGGAGGTTGGTGCCAATGGAAGGAACAAAAACCTTGTCGGTATCCGTGGTTCCAGCAAGTGCTTGTCAGACCATGATATTCCAACAACGCATCCAGTGTGAACTGATCGCACAGCAAACATTGACTGGATCAAATCAACACTCGTTCCCACGTTGTACGAGTTTGACTTCGTTTCTCTCTTGTCAAATCACGTCCAAAACTACCCGACATTCCAATGCATAATTCGCACAGCAAACAAGAACACGGACTATTGAAGACGCGCGGCGGACCCCTTCAGCACAGCACTGAATCACGGAACTTACCATGCTGGTTGCTTTGTGTAGACTCGCTCGCGGTTCTCAGTTTCACAGAGTGAAAATCAGTTTCTACCACGCTGCCGTCACAGAGCCTCTTGTATGTGACCTCATTGTGGTAGAAGTGAGTTCACCCACTGCAAAATAGACCAAATGTCTCGAAAAGTCATTGTATGATTTCACAGGAACCATTTTTGCAGCGTGGGTGAACCCTTACGTCTTCGCGGAGCGGTGTAATGGCGGTTGATTATTCGCTGCACAAAAGCCGTTTCTCTCTCTCTCGGCTGGAGCACTCATTGTCTCGCCACGCCGCAGCTCTAACTGCAGAAGCAGGAGGCGGATCTAGGGGAGAGGTTACAGGGGAGAACCAAAGGCAAAGCCACAGTGGATCCAGGACAGATCCAAACAGCAACAGGCGTGGCTCCACGACTTGTTCACAAGTGACCCCCTTGTCTGAAGAGGACTGAGAACCAAGAACAAAAGCTTCCGTCTGCCCCAGATATGGAATCCAGCTTCGCACTGGTGTCTGTTGGGTGGAGCATTTGCCCTCATGATCCGTCCCCGAGCAACTCCACATCAGCTCTGCTGAAATCTTTCCAGTTGCGTGTTGTGTTGCGGTGTGTTGAGCCTGTGGTTGAGTCTTTCTCTGGAAACTTCCGCTTTCTGAAGCATCCGGGACTGCAGGGACTGCCCAAACCTTGTGGGATGTGACAAATTTTGTCTTCAAAGAAACAACCAAATCAATCGTGGTGCGCACGGAAAAGTGAGGAAACCAAACGTAAGACGCGTGACAGTGTGAGGCCGCCATCAGCGACGGGTCCATGAGGGTCCAAGGCCCTGGGTTCGCCTCTTTGTTTCCAGTTTTGCGTAACCTTGGGTCTCACTGGTCCCTCAGACGTTCACGTTCCCTTCAGCTCTGGTACCCAGAGCCTCAGAGTCTGGAACCTTTCCTGTGCCTGGGACATCCTTGCGCCTGGACTCTGATTCCGAAAAATAACAACCACTGCAAAGTCCTGGTAGTCCCCGGTCCTTCCTCCCGACCCTGGATCCACGCAAGAATCTGCATAAACACACACATAAACTTCAAGATTGCGCTCCTTCTCTTCAGCTGGTGATTTGTTTCGCTGAACATGCTTCTGACGTGTTGTTGTTGTCCCGCGAGGACAGCGGAAGTTTGTGACGACTCGTATCTGAAGTCGTCCCGAGACGGATCGGTATGAACCCTCCAGTCGATGGGGTTCTCAGGTCCGCTTCGCGCAGGCTGCTTTCTGCGGTGTGCGACGGGATGGGCGACGCGTCCCACGTGGGATGCGTCACGCTTTGGTCCCAACTCATTGCGATGTATCCAAAGCGACGCATTGCTTGACGCCATCAACACAACTCAGCACACAGCCCGCAACCTGCAAACGCAGCCACAAACGTAACTTTTGACCATCATGACATGCTACCAGTTACGTTTGCCTTTGCCTTTCCAGGGATGCGGGCTGTTTGCTAAAACTCCCAATTGACTTGTCCTGGTGCGTGACGTCATCTGTGACGCAAGAGCAACTGACGTGATGACGTAAAGCGCAAGACGTGTCCAGGGAGAAACCAGGCTCCTGCGATGCACTGCGTGGTGACTCAACTCCATGCGCGACGCCCGATACCACGCATGCCGCACCTGAACAGGGACGAGACTCATGCAGCGCGCTCTGCCGGCTGCCCCGCCCCGCCCCGCACTGCGCGTGACGCCTGCGGTGTGAACGCGGCGCACGGCGCCCCCTCGCCACGCCGTCGGTGCCGCTCCGTCGTGCCGTGTTGCGCTGTCACCAACACTGATGGATCGAAGTGCTCCGCATCACAATACCGCGGGGAACACGACCGACTCCAGAGGAGGAGACCCGAGGACGGCGTGTGCGTCTTTCCGCTCCGACATCCCGGCACTTCCCAGCCTCATGCGGATCGACGGCGTGTGGGCCCCTGTCTCACGAAAAACCAAACCCCCAGCTGAAATGCAGGTGCCCTGTATTGGTGTTTCCAATGAACTTTTCAAACTGGATCTAGGTCCAGCAGGGTTCAAATGCCAACAACGACTGTCATCAGCGCCGCAAGAGCCCCATCCCAGATCTGCCAAACCTCATCTACCACCCAAGACCCCCTGAATCCCCTCGACTCACCACAGCCCAAAACCTCGTGGAACCGTTGGATCCTCTTTGACCCTCCTGGATCCTTGCTGGACCTCCAACAGCCCACGTGTCGTCACGATTGTCGTGGACCCCCTGAGATCTCTCACTGGTGTATTCCCGTGGGTCCTCTGCCTGGACGGCTCGGCAATGAAGACCTTTGGTATCTTGAATCCTCTTGTTCCCTCTCTGCGTCCCCTCCGTGTTGTTTCCCGTGGGTCCCCCTGTGGATCCACGGGACCCTCCCCTATCATTGGTCCCACCTGGGTCCACCGCAGCACCCAGTACCACACACACCTCGGTGGGAGATAACGCTCCGCACCGCCTCATCCGCAGTAAATTCCGATCATGTCAGCGGCGCGTGCGCAGAAAACAATGGCGGGGATTGGAGGAGCCCAGTGCACAACAACAGGGTCCGGGGTGGAACAGCCGGGGGGGGGGCGCACAGCGGAGTGCAGAAAAACAGGGGCTGACGGGGGGCAGAACTACAGGAGCCTGGGGTGTAGTTGCAGGGCTGTTGAAAGGTGGGACTGTCGGGGCGTACCAGCTTCAGTTGTTGACCACAAAAGCAATCAGCAGGAAAAAGGGATTTTTCATAATCGTCACTGAGCAGGCCCGTAAGTTCAAACACTGGAAGCTCGGAGTTGTGAAGGATCTTTTTGAACTTTTATTCTCACAAAATTCTTTGTGGGATTGTTTTGTGGGTGTAGTTGGGACAGCTTCAGCAACAGTTTTGATGAAGGGTCAGTCGCTCTTGTCACTCTACGTGAGTGATTTTCACTTTGGAATGAGCAGGAAACGGATTACATGCAAAGCTGTGAATTGGATTTGATAACAGATCCAAGAGTTTCAAACTTGTCTGTTTTCATGAAGGCGTGTTGGCCATACTGTGGATTTTATTGTGGTCAATCTTCACGGTAAACAGTTTGTTCAGAGGACCAAAACAATCGGTTTCCAGGAGTCAGATAGACAGGAAAGGGCAGAAGAGAGACAGAGAGAGACAGAGAGACAGAGAGAAATAGACAAGGAGGAGATGGGGTGAGAATCAAACAGAAAGAGAGATGGTGGGGAAAGAGAGTGAGAGAGAGAGAGAGAGAGAGAGAGAGAGAGAGAGAGAGAGAGAGAGAGAGAGAGAGAGAAGGAGAGAGACAGGCGGTGGGAGAGAGAGACAGGCGGTGGGAGACAGAACTAGGTAACGAGCGTGTGGCCTCAACCCTGAAGCAGCGCTGCAACTTTTGTTGCGTCCGTCGTGCCTCAAAAGTCTCAGATCGTTTTTGTTCTTTCCTCATCAAACAATTCTGGATTCTTTGTTCTGTTGCAACTTTTGCCGGGTCGGCGAAAGTTTCCGGGAACTCCTCATCACAAGTTTCTCTTCTGAGGCAAACTTGTCCCCAACGCAAATGGCGAAAAGGAACCGGAAAAAGCGCGAAATGCGGAAATGTGAAGCTCTGTCCTGTCACCCAGATGCAATGCATTTTTTGTTCATTTCCAACCACTGCTTAACTTGAGTCAAATGACTGTCGCCTCCGACCATGTGCGCTTCAGATGCGGATGCAGAGTATTGAGGCCCAGGGGTGTCTGAGCCTGCAGAAATTGGGAAACTCTCTGTAGCCATCATTTTCCTCACGATGCGTTTTCTAAATTAGATTGCTAAAGGGGGTGAGACCCTCCCAACAAACCCCTCCCGCTCGCGCCTCCAAGGTCAATCAAACCCGCGGTCACTGCGCCCGTTGTTTGGGGGTGTCCGCTCACTCCAGTGCGCGCGCCCCTGGATCCTCCAGCAGGAAGCGGATTTCTCTGCGATTTTAATAGGCTCTGATCACTGAGCGAGGAATCCTCGGGGACGGAGCCCGCAGCGCAGCCCGGCCCGCGCCGACTGAGGGAGGCAAAGACGTCCCCTAATGGGGGATTCCGCATTGAAAAAGGAGAAAGATTTGGGGATCCCACGGAACAATTGTCAAGAAAATGAGCATTCGTATCTGTCTCCAACCGCAGACAACGCGCGCGCGAGGGAATGTCTGACAGGGAGGACCAGGGGCGGGTCCAGGTGTGAGGGGTGAGGGGTCCTGAAGGCTCAAAAAATATTTTTCCCGTTGGCATTCTCAACCAGAGAATATTTACCCGGAATTCACTTTTCTGGAAAATCAAAGAAATCAGTGGACAATACCTTGTCACTTTTTGTTGGTTTTGTGTGAGGACTTGGCCAGATAAGGGTGATTGTGTACTGTGGCTGTAGGTGGGACACAAAACATGAGACATCTGTCCATGTTGAGCCGCTGTAGGTTGGGTCCTCTTTGCCCAGACCCTGGAGCCGCCGATACAGGCGAACCAGAGGCAAAGTTTCCCCTGCAGGTTCACGGCGGAACAGAGCCCCGGCCTTTGTGCACACAGTGTTTTGGTCTTCGTTCTGAGTGGGGAGGTTTGATAAGAAAGAGCGGGGGGCGAAGGGGCTCAAACGTCAGAGCCCACGCATTCAGCTCCGTATCTGCGAGTTTCCATTTGACACATGAGCGTGTTCGAGATGCGTACCGCAGCGCGCTCATCTTGGGCGTTGGACGACACAAGAAAACCAATGCAAAGAGAAAGGCCACAGGTGAAGTCATGTGTGGAGGCGCAGTGCATCCCGGTGGATCAAATGTACCGCGGTGCGTTGTGTGCGAAAACGAACGCGCTCATTTTGCCGACGAGGCTTGTCCTCCCTGCCTCGTGTCAAACTTCGGGTCCCTGTCGTTGACAGGGGCAGTTCGATCTGTCACCATCCGAATGAGCTGAAAATGAGACTTTTTGAGAACTGCCGTGGGTCAACCTCTGTCAATAAGACGCGACCTTTCGGAACGAGGACAATGCGATATTCACGAGACTCTGACAGCCTGCCTCACGGGTAATGGACAAGGAGAGCCCACCACTTCAGTTTCAATCTGCCCTGCTTCTCCAAAGAGACAAAACTCGCATGGATCCAGGATTGGGGTTCGGAAGGGTAATCTGGGGACGTGTCGAGGAAATTTAAGCTGTTTTGCTGGAGTTGGAGTGTACCACCTTGGAGGGTCTGATCCAAGTTATCATCCGCCCACCCCTCCTTTGGATCAGCTCCAGAACCACGAAGAGAAAATTGCGCATATTCTCAGTAAACACGGCAGCGCCTCATGCAGGTGCGCGCGCACGCGCGGGGGGAGGGGGCCTCGTTAAACTGTAACCGCACACGGCGTTCAACTGTAACCCCCGGGGGAGGGGCGATCATTAAACTGTAACCGTATCCGGTGTTTTTGTCTTTGCGACGCATATTTAACCCTGATCTCTGCCCGGGGCGGATCAAGGTCTCGCCCCCCCTGAATCCCAAATCTACTTTGTCCCCTAATTTGTGCAACCTTTCTTCATTACCCCACTCTTCTCACTTGGGGTCGAGCGCCCCAACAGAGGACTCTTGTTTGGCCAAACAAACTTTGAAAGTTGTCGGAAGTTTTCCAAAGGAAAGATGGGTTCAGCGGTGGCGACACGTTCTCTACGAGAAGGGTACCAAAGTTTGACGTGGGTGGGAAGTAACAAAAGACTGTGTGGAGAAAGGTTCAGGCTGCGTGTTGGGCTCGAATGGACCCCGGGGAAGGGGCGTCAACCCCTCAAAAGAAAACAACCTTCCTTCCCGAAAAACGATCCTGAATTCGTTGGAGACCAAGCTCCTGACCTAACCTGCCGAATGCTGGACCCTCTGGAGGCCAGATCGCCCCCCTGCCCTTTGGATCCTCCCGGGTCATTGTCCTC
>JAAUXT010015486.1_pt1:12500-17500 | contig 27036 bp, 28 predicted proteins | sample 7278171 | NCBI WGS metagenome assembly JAAUXT01 (sample SAMN14350112, study PRJNA611818) | marine sediment metagenome | isolation source: surface marine sediment (1.8m) | place: French Polynesia: Moorea | collected 2018-08
CTTTCTTCCGCCCTGACCTCCACGCTGGATCCGATGAGGAACGCACTCATCGTACAGTGCAGGATTTTATCGTTCGCGACGCGACCACCGGAGTGTGGGCGCAGCGGGCGGTTAGGACTGCGCAAACTCAGTCACACCTGAGACAGAAACTGAAACTGAAACTGAAACTGAAACTGAAACTGAATCCACCTCAAGTGAACTAAGTTCACATAATTCGATTTTGGAATGATCTGGAGATCTGAAGGGATCAGAGTCAATGGAAGAAGACACTCGCACCTGTGATGGAGCTTTGTACGGATTGACTGACTTATCCGGTTGTGACGATTCTCTCTGTGTGACCTGCTTTGGATTGGTGTGTCAGAGTGGATGGCATGCAGACGGAAAGCTTGACCTCGTCACACTAACCGCTACAACGAGGACCCAAGTTCCAGAAAACCTGCGCTCGTCTCCATAGCAACGAGACGTCTCCTTGACAACGGAAGGATGATTATGCCGCTGGATGAGCAGACGAACGCCAAAGGGAAGAACCAGGGTAAGGTCGCGGATGGTGTAACGGGACGGTTTTACCCCGCGTTCAGATGACCCCCGGGTCATCCAAACCACTCCGCAGACGCGGACTCAGGGTACCGCGCGCAAACCCCCCTCGCCCCCCCCCCCCCAAAAAAAAAAAACAACAAAATACAAAATTTCCTTCTCAACGAAGTTCAGCCGGGAATCCTCCCACTTTCAAACGAAGCTGACCGGTGTTCAGCCCTGTGTTATGCGCGGTGTATTCCGGAAAAGTCCATGTACAGTCAGTCACATATCAGTTTGCAGTCAGTAAGTTGTCACACAGATCAGTGCACAGGTGTGATAACCCAAGACCTGAGCTTGTACCTTTAGCTGTTTGAGCAACTGGAGGAGAATCTACTCTGTGCTGTGAGTACTCATTCAGGCCTGCAGCAGCTTCCTTACATCCAGGTACTTATGCTCCTCTGCCAGCCTTACATGTCTGGTGGGGTTTTCAATCTTACTGGTATGTTACCATACTCATCTGCTTGTGCTTGGGCTTACGCTTATGGCGTACTACTGCCCTTACACCGGACACAAGATCTGGGGACCTTCTCCGGCTCGTAATGCGACACATCTGCACAGAAGGAACAGAAGGAACCGGGGTGATGTCAAAGTCTTGCTTTTCACTCGAGAAGTTTGTGGGGCCCGGATCGCTCGGACCAGAGTACAGGGAAAGGTCGCCTTGGATACGGGTCCGCTGGGCAACGGGTGCACGTGTGTGTGTGTGTGTGTGTGTGTGTGTGTGTGTGTGTGTGTGTTTGTGTGTGTGTGTGTGTGTTGTGTCTGTGTATGTGTGCATCTGTGTTATGTGTGTGATTGCTGCATCAATGATCTATATGATAGGCGAAAGTGAATTAGTTGAGTTAGTCTGTCTCAAATTTACTTTGAAGCAAATGTATCTCTTTGTTACTGAAATACAAATGCATCTCGCACTCAGCGGCGGGCAGATGAATGTTTGTGAGTTTGCTATCGGAAGCGTAATGTGTGCTCACTGATGGATACACGAGACAATGAAACCCTGCAAGGTAAACCTGAAAATGATCCCCGTGTGCATCACGGCAAACAACGGCAAACTCAGTGTGTTTGTTGTTCGGCTGTTGTTCGGTTACACACGTGCTTTGCTTGATACTCCGCGCTGACCAGGCACTCATTCGACTTTGCTCCAAATTTGGCCGTTGTGCCCATTGCAGCCATTTTTCCTTGTGCGATACAAAATTTTCAAAATTGGCATCACTCCCCCCCGGCACAGCGCACCACCTACGACTGTCAACCGACAGACCTGCTCTTTCCCAGGATTCCCCAACAACATGGAGCCTCTGCACGAAGAACCATCGGACAAGGACAAAGTGAAGCAGATCGTGGAGACGGCGCGGAACCTCTGCGCGCAGAACAAGACGTGCGTCGAGGCGTGCGACGTGCTGCACTGGATCGAGGCTCTGAAGAACGACCACGCCCACATCGTCAAGGACGTCCTGGACCAGAGCTCCAGTGAAGCCAGACGCCTGCTGGTCAACGGGGCCTTTGTGTACCCCAAGGAGGAGGAGTACTGGTGGCAGTTCTCCATTGACGCCTGTCACTATCTGCTGGACGGGACCATTTGGTCCAAGCCCCTCGTCCTGGCTATATCCTGCAGGTCATGGAAGACACTGAAGCTTCTGCTGGAGGGGGAGCACAGGGCCAGCACGGATGTGTTCGTGAGGGATGATGGGAACTGCAACATCCTGCACGCGCTCATCTACTCGTCGAGGTGCTCGAGGCCTGAGCTGGAGCAGCAGTATGTGGAGCTCTACAGGTACACCATGGGGACCCTGGACCTGGAGACCAGGAGGACCCTCCTGATGGGGGAGAACGCAGCGGCGCTGAGGCCCCTGGAGGTGGCGGTCGTCACGGCTCAGCTGGATATAGCCAGGGTGAGAAGAAAGTTCTTTTCATTGGATATTGTTTGTGTAACAGATACAGAACGCCAACGAGATGTTTCACAGCGGTTATGGAACGAGTCCGCAGGACGAGTTTCCATAACACTGTTAAACATAGAGTTTTGTTCAACAACTGACATGTACCACAATCAAGCAGTTTCTTGAACAACTGTTCAAAAAAGCATCAGTTTTGACTCTTTCTTGTTTCAGTCCAAAGAATTTTGTACAGTGTAGAGACAACTTGTAGTTAGTAAGAGGACAGTTGAGAGCTCTAGATAATATGGGAACTGTTGCAGTTCAAAAACTGAGAGAGTTCATTCCTGGAAAAACTTGAACGCCAGATCAAAGGCGCCGGCGTTCAAGAAACTGCGAGCGTGGCATATCTCTGTCTGAAGTGTCATGCTGCATTTGTCTTGAACGCACCTCAATCTCAATGGTGTCTGTTTCGTCTGGCACGCAGACCATCATGGACGAGGTGGGCGTGTACCGGTTCAACCGCGACCACGTGGGTATGAGGCGGGAGGTTTGGTACGACGTGACGGAGTACGAGTGCTGGGAGACGAGCCACTCCAGGAGAGACAGGTCGGTGGGGGAGGTAGAGGTGCTGGAGAGAGAGAGGAATGGATGGGGTGGTGTGGGGTTGGCCAGAAGATTTCAACACTTCAGAGTTTGACTCGTTCGGACCTGAATTTTGGTGGTGACGCAAACACTGTTGTGAGAAGACGAGTTATCGCTGCGGATGAGGACCCAACGGCTGCTTTGCGAGTCTGTTGCTCGCACTCCTGTTTGTGTTTCTGCCTTTCTGTTTATGTCTTTGTCTCTTTCTTCTCCATATCTGTCTCTCTTTACCTCCAAATCTATGCAGGTCTCTCCAGTGCCCCCACCTTCTCTCTGTCTGTCTCTCTTTTTTTCTCTCTCTTTTGGTCTCAATTGGAGCTCATCTTCCTTTCTCCCCCCTGTCTCTCCCTCCTCTGTGTCTCTCCCTTCTCTCTCTGCCAATGTCTCTCCTCTCTTTATCTGTTGTCTCTTTCTCCCTCTCACTGCCAGTCCTCCATTGAGGTTCACCCCTTCCCCCTCTCTGCAGGTCTCCCCTCACCTCACTCTCTCTCTGCATGTCTCTCCTCTCTCTACAGGTCTCCCCTCTCTCTGCATGTCTCTCCTCTCTCTACAGGTCTCCCCTCTCTCTACAGGTCTCCCCTCTCTCTACAGGTCTACCCTCTCTTTACAAGTCTCCCCTCTCTCAGCACCTCCCCTCCCCTTTCTGCATGTCTCTCCTCTCTCTACAGGTCTCCCCTCTCTCTGCAGGTCTCCCCTCTCTCTACAGGTCTACCCTCTCTTTACAAGTCTCCCCTCTCTCTGCAGCTCCCCTCTCTCTACAGGTCTACCCTCTCTTTACAAGTCTCCCCTCTCTCTGCAGCTCCCCTCTCTCCACAGGTCTCCCCTCTCTCTGCAGGTCTCCCCTGGAGCTGCTCTCCCTCCTCACGGCGGCGGACGTGGAGCGGGACACGGCTGATCGCTTTCTGCGCGGCGCCGTCATCGAGACGTGGTGCAGCGTCAAGGCGCGCATGAACAGGTGCGCGCGCACACCGCACAGCGTCCAGTCCTGGCGGAGTTGCGTCAGTGCTCTGGTTCCAGATAACTGTAGCTCACGTAGGAAGGACACGTTGTCGCATCCACAGATCTCTTTCAGTCAGAGTTCAACTCTTCAGATGGAGCATTTCGAGGGCAAACTTTTTGGCCGCGATTGGGGCCTTGACTTCAACTTCACAAATTGTGAAGCTGGGATGGGTCTTCGGGCGACAGGGTTGTGGGGGCCATAAACGAGGGTTGTGACACAGGGGTGTGGTCCTTCTCTTTGCAGGGTTCCGGTGATGGTGTGGTTCGTGTGGAGGGTCTGCGTCACCTTCTGCTTCTACTTCCTCAGTCCCTCCCTCATCTCTGATTCGTCAGACTCGTCCGACGCCTCCACCAATCACACGACTCCAAACTCCACAGGTGCGTCAAGCTCGGGTCGGAGGCAGTGTCCTCAGAAAATCCAGGGTTGTGGCAGGAAGGCCACAGGGTTCCAATCCGGCTGCGACTCCAGTAAATCTCATGGACCACTTTGTCTTGCGCCGACCTCCAGCCACTGGACAAGTATGCCCGAGTTGAATTTGGGCTCGCAAACGCAAAGGCCCCAACTACAAAATTTCTAACACAGCAAGTGAACGGTTGAACAAACCATACCAAAAATTGTTCCTCCTTCCTGTGTTTCGAATAAATGAACAAGCAGACAAGTCGCGGAGAGCGAAAATCTTCTCACTTCCGGTCTGACTTCCGGTTCCGCCCGGTTCGCAGCGCCGCCTCCCGGCCCGACGTGTCACGACTTGACGACGCTGTCCTTCCCGGTGAGCTTCGTCTACGTGGCGTACGCTGCGGGCGTGCTGCTCTACGACGTGGTCGAGCTGGTGTTGTACGTGCGACGTGCGCACGTCACGCTCGTCGGGGTGCTCAGGTCTCCGGACTACGCGACGCACCACGGGTTCTATAGGT
>JAAUXT010015486.1_pt1:22500-27036 | contig 27036 bp, 28 predicted proteins | sample 7278171 | NCBI WGS metagenome assembly JAAUXT01 (sample SAMN14350112, study PRJNA611818) | marine sediment metagenome | isolation source: surface marine sediment (1.8m) | place: French Polynesia: Moorea | collected 2018-08
TGGACAATTCACAGCAGGCGATGACGTCATGAGTGTCACAGTCGCTGACTGACCTGGGGAGGAGTCGTCCGACAGGATGGCTGAAGGAAGTCGGCATATCCCACATCGGACCAGTCGCTTTCTCAGAAAAAAGAATTCGAAGACATCAATGGTTCACCAGCAAGTCCCACAAAAAGTGAGATGATACTGTCAATTCGACAACTGGATTGGCTCATTTGAGTGGACTGTACCTTGGGGAGAGTCGTCGGAGAGAGTGCGTGGAGGAGGCTTGTGAAAGATGCAACACGGTGCTGCTGTGACAAGGACTGCACACCGCACCCTTGTAAAGACTTGTTGAAAAATGACTTACGTTGCCCAATCACTCGTGGAAATTTTTGGCCAGCGATCCTCCCGAGTGGCCAAAGTGAATCAGGCAGCCAATGTGAATCGTGACAGCAAAGGATACTGGGAAAACCAGGCAGAAGCCAAGACACGGGAGGCGGCACGCAGCTGTGAGTCCAGCCAGACAAGCTGACCTGATGGTCGAAAATCGCAAGGAATGTTCCCAAATCAAGACCGACGAGTGTCAGGTCTGCGAACTTTGCTGCTGAGGGAGTGAATGAGCCGGTCTGCCTGAGCCTGTCCCAGGACTCACCACTGGATCGGATCCTGGATCCGGCCCTAGATCCTGTCCCTGGTCCCTGCCTCACACACCTATTTTCCCAGCAGTGTCTTCGCCTCATATCCATCAGTTCTACCAGACAAACCCTCGTCCTTTTCCCTCTGGGATTCCCCAGCGGTTAGAAATGCATAGCTTTGCTTTGCCAAGCCTGCACTGATTGGGGTCCGTCTGGAGACAGCTGTTGCTCGGGCTGTGTCCGGGGGAGGATCATGCCTTTTACCACACTGCGGTCACAAAGCCTTTCGTACATGACCTCATTGTGGTAGAAGTTCACACACTGTAAATATGTTCCTGTTCACTCGTACAAATATTTTCTCGGCCAAAGGTCTCGAAAAGTCGTTGCATGAATTCACAGGAACCATTGTTACAACGTGTGTGAACCCTTGCGTAACATAGAGGTTTGTCTGCGGTTTGATTCAGGGGTTGACCCGTGCCTGGGTGAATCTGGGTGGATCCAAGGGCACATGCAGGTACAAATTCAGGGACAGGTTCACGGTGGATCTGGACAGATGTGGAGCTGGTTCCAGACACAATCAAGATCTGTTCTGCATTGACCTTCGTGAACACCTCTGCACCCCAAATTGTTTCTCGTGTGTTTCTGGATCTCCCAATGTACGTGTCAGTAGGAGTGGCTGTGGGGAAGACATCAATACTCATGCATTCAAATTCTGCCATTACAAATCAGAAATAGCAATGCACGGCGTTCTGGGACCGAAGACCAATCCCTTTTCCCCGAAAAATCCATGTTGACCGAGAAAACCAACTGTGCAGCATTTCGCAGGAGTCTGGCGGTGTTGGACTCGCTCGTCTCCCTCAGAAGCGGGTGGATGTCGCTGGCTGCTTTTCTTGCTCCCCAGTTTGCTGTAGGTCACTTGCAAAAAATCTGATTGAGCAGCAATGATTCCTTGAGATGCTGCACTTCCCTTCACCAGGTGGGGTGAAATGGCCTCCTCTGTAGAACGTTGCCTCCATCAGACGCAAAACGCACGAATTTCGACTCAACATCTATGAAATTGTCATCATCATGTGATCTTGATATGTCTTGGGAGAAACTCATCTGCGGCAACTGAACTGTCCTCCAGAACAACGATTGGGTTGAATACACCGACATTCTGAAATTGACCCTTTCTTTGTTGAGGGGGAAGCGGCTGAAAAGTGAAGAACAAGACTCGCTTTATGGGACCCATGGGGAACAAAATGGCCAAGATTGCAGAACAAAAGGAGGCTGAGACACAAGAGCAGAGGAAACAATTGGATAAGCAGCGGAAGAGACGGAGATGCAGTGAGCGAGTGTGCGGGGAAGCGATAGTCCCTGTGCAGACCCTCGTTCTGCAGGGACAAAGCTGATACACGGGTTTCTGTCTGCAGCAGACAATGAAACTCCGCTTTTTGTGCAGATCTCTCTGTCTGTAGCGTCAGCGCGGATTCAACAGGGCGGATTCTGTGGCCGGATCCAGGGGTGTGTGGATCCACTATGTGTGAGTGTGAATTAGACTGGATACAGCAGGAGCAGATCCATGAGAACAGGACCCGCCCTTGATTTCGCACGCCAACGAAAATGTCCACTTTCTCAAGGGTCAAACCACAGTCATCGCTGCGTCGCAGGTTGTGTGACCCACTCGATCGTGGACTGTCTGTGTTTCTCAGAGTCAGGAGATTCGTTTCCATGTACCAGTTGAAGAATTCAAGTCGCATCAGCTTTTGCCAAAATACCAAGGCTAAAGCCTTGATGTGTTGGAGGCAAAACACGTAGTCGGAGCAGAACCAAATGACACTATGTGGAACTTGTAGAGTACCCCCAGGGGTGTCTGCAGTTGCTGTGATTCCGGCCTGTGATGCCTGGAACAGGGTACGGAAATCCCCACTGCTTCGCACGACCAGGCTCCGCGGAGGCTTCAAGCCAATGGAGAATAACGTTGCACATTTGCCCTTCCAACTGACCATGCAACAACCAGGGAGGAAAGTATTGAGGAAAGTATGGTATGGAAAAGTATGCAGCACCGTGTGTTGATGTGGAATACCCAAAGTTCTGGTCGTCGCAATGGGGACTCAGGCCCAGATGGTTCGCGCAACTTGAAAAAGTACCCCCCCCCCTTCGAAATTTTTCGCTCTGGGAGCAGGATGTTTTTCTTTGTGAACGCACATCAAAATTTCCAACTGGGGCAAACCCCACTGGGCACCAGCCAGTTGGGTGCCGATCCCGCTCCTGGTTGGAGGAGGGTCGCCTGCACCGACACCCAAGAGTTGTCCGCACCGCCTGGCCTCATGCATGAATCAACACAAGGACGGCAGGTCCAGTTCAGGCGACGCAGAAACCTCTGCTCAAGCTCACGAGCATCCCACGTTCCGTTTGGATTGCCAGCACCCACTGAAGTCTTTGAACCTTCATTGCGTGCAGCAATAAAGATTTGTGCAATGTCCCCACAATGACATGCAAAAACCATACGGAATATCAGACTCACATCTTGAGGACAGTACTGGATCCCCAGGACGCAGAGCGGTGCGGGACGGCGCTGTGCGAGTTCTCGCCGCCTCTCCAAGGTTATCTGCGCATGAAGCTGTGTCGTCCTTCCGCTGGATTCGGGGGCGGCTCCACGATAAGGGGCCTGGGGGTGAGGGTCCATTTGAACGTTGGATAAAATGTGTGCATCTGCGGCTCCAACGCTGACCGCGCCAGGTTGTGTGGTTCCTCCTGGATCCACTGATCCACTGTGGGCCTTTCAGGCAGCAGGCTTTCTCCCTGCCTCCAGGATCTGTCACTGGTGTCCGGCCCACCCAGTTGGGTTCGTTCATATGAATCTTGGTTTCCCTGGCTGTTGGGATGCGTCTCACTGTCGCTGGGTAAACTGGTGTGTGTGTTGTTTGTGTCTTTTGCGTCTGAGGTGTGTTGCAAATACATGTGTCGCTGTTTTTGTTTTCCGTCATTTTGTGCGATTTTAGCGGCGCATCCAGACTCTGGTGCAGAGGGGCAAACTCCCCTCAACAAGAACAAATTTGCATAGAAAAAATTTGTGCAAAATAATAAACATAAAGAAAATGAATTCCCTATGGGTCAGGAGGGCGTGGCCTCCGGCGGCCATTGTTCCACCCCTGGCCTGTGCCCTGAAAAACAACACCCCACGGATTGGACTCTGGCTCCCAACACACGAGTCGGTCCACAGCGCAACTCGGAGCCTGCAGCATGGCTGCTGCTCTCTGGACCGACAAATTGCTCCATTCACTCGACCGGATTTGCAGACGGTCAGGTCTGAATTTAAAATCCGGCTCTGCCGAAAGAGTGACGTAAGGGGCACGTGGGAGCTGATCCAGGAGGGTTCAAGGTTTCCCTCCAGTGGACTCACATAATGCGAAGGCAACCGCTGTCATGACCTGCACAAATTTAACATTTCAAACATTGAGGAATTTTAGAAACCACATTGTTCACTTCACGTACGGTGTCCCAATTTCCAGACAGCGGCACGAACAACCAAATTGGCACTGATTTCACTCCAAAAGCCAATGACTAGTCACCATGGCCATTGGCGCACTTTGGAATAGGAGCGAACGCACCTGCTGAAACTGCCCATTTTGTGCGCGCGCTAAGAGGGTCTGGCGCCCCAAACTCCAATGGTGAAGCGTGACTCCTGGAGAGCCAAATTTGGACAAACAATCGCCTCGGTTTGTGAAACTTCATTCCCAATTCCTGATTCCATCATCAGGTTTTGGTTGGGACGTGATTGTGACCCCACCCCCTTCCTGAATAATTTCTGCTCATATGTGAAGGTCAATTTGCGAAGGTTTTGTGCTGGGGCCGTGTTTAACCTGCAAATTGGGGTGCCTTGACTAGGATAATTTTTAGTGGCGTACTTCTGTCCAAGTTCTGATGCTGAGCGTCA
>JAAUXT010107408.1_pt1 | contig 27032 bp, 20 predicted proteins | sample 7278171 | NCBI WGS metagenome assembly JAAUXT01 (sample SAMN14350112, study PRJNA611818) | marine sediment metagenome | isolation source: surface marine sediment (1.8m) | place: French Polynesia: Moorea | collected 2018-08
ACCTAAAAATTCAAATTTGACAAATTCCTTCCTCATGCATTATCCCCAACCCAAAATGAACCAAAAGAGCCCAAAAGGTCCTAAATCAATTCTCATCTTGACTATGAAACTCCTGCTGACATACTTTTGGAAGACACTGCCTATAGGTGCTTCGATTTGGCTCGCACCGATTTGGCTCAAATCGTGCAGCCCATCTCAAATCACCTAAAAATAGTCGCCCTCCCATCCAAAAAAAATAAACATCCTCTGAAGGCTGGACGCCATCACGCACTTTTGTCTCTAAATCGGAGAATAAATGTCTGTAAAATATCCGTCTGTCGAGCCCTGCGTTTCGAAGGTTGTCCGTCTTGTATGTTCGCTTCTCACTTTCTCAGACACCTGAGGCAACGATCGTGCAGGTACCCATGCAACAACAGCAACAACTGCACCCAGGACAACTGCACATGGGCGTTCTGCAACATCAACCTGGGACGCAGCCACTGTACCCTGGAGGGTACCACGTGGTCCCACAAGCCCAGCAACAAGCATACCCAACAGCACCACAGCTCTACCCGGACGAGTCCCCACCCCCTGTGTACCCTGGCCAATCACAGCCGACCTTCCTAGGGGCCTACCCACAACAGACCCCTGGGTTGCCCGGGAAACAGCCCATGGACTCGGGACAGAATCTTGCAGCCGTGGAAGAGCCGGTGAAGTACTGAGCCAAAGTGACATGAAGAGAGACAAACCAGCCTGAAGAACGTGGTCAGAGTTTCAACCAGGACGGCAACGTTATTGCACAGAATTGCAAAAAATTACAAGCTGCAATGGTTATTTCCCACTGGTCCGCAAATGTGAGTTGTGTCAGACTTTCCTACAAAGGACTTCGTATTGTGGAAAAATACCAAACAGATTTCATTTTTTCACAGAATGTCAGGTTGAGTCAAAAATATGAAGGCCCTGGCAACCCCCGGCCACGTTCTTCATGCTGCAGCCGTTGTGATAGAAGGAACGAAGAACCAATGCATTGCCAAAGTTGCGAATTTATTTGGATTGTTCAAACTGACATGGAGACTGTTCATTCAAAAAGCAGACCACAAGAGAAGCGGATAGGGTTTCTGCTTACAGGGAACAGATGTGCACAAAAACCAGGGTAAGAACTGAGAAACTATCGAAGTGAATGGGTTTCTAACTGTTTTCTAAAGTCCTTTGAACATGTCCATACACTCTGCTTGGAAATCTCACGGCCTGTTGTAGTGGACATGATGGACTTGAATGTGACGTTTTGTTTGTGTTCTCAAATGACAACAAAAGAACAAAATTTTATCTTAAAATCTCGACTTTCTTCAGTTGTTTCAATCGAAGGTTGACTCTCGGGATAGAAAGAGTAACAGCGAAAGAAGCTGCAGGGTAGTATAAACACTGACGAGAAACTGCAGTGTCCAGGGAGGATAAGCCAATTCGAGCATTCTCCGTCTGCAAGAGGGAGGGAAGAGGTACAACCTGCGTAGTTTCCGAAGCGCTTTCCTCTCACCGTCTCCAGTAGAGTTTTAGATGCAACCCGTGCAAGGTTCAATCCGGTCCCATTTCACGTCGCAAAATACGTGGCAAAAAACGTGGGAATGCCACTTTTTAAACTCAGAAAACATCCACAAGTGTGTGCTTCAAATTTTCATCCCTTGTTTTTCACAGATATGCTCAAGAATCAAACGAACACCAATCTGTTGAAATCACTATAGAGATGACCTACTTTTTGTGGCTACCGGAGCTTGTTGCTAAAACAGCCTGTTGTAATCTCCTGACTTATAGACACTGATCAATATGATCGAGAAGAACACTGCTGATCTCACCTGTTAGCAAAACTCCCAAAGCGGTCTGTAAGTACCCAAAACAACTCTGAGATGTTGGCATGGAGTTTTGTCATCGCGTTATAGACGGTGTGTTCTGCCTGTTGTATTCAATAGGGACTTTATGCACGACGTTTGGGGCGCATGTCGTGCCAACGTCGAAAAGGGCACCATTTCCATGGCACTGGCCAATCACGAAGCACCATTCGACTTTAGCGTTGACGCGGCGTTCAGTGAGACGTCGTTGCATAAAGTCCCCAACGAATGGAAACAGGTCCACCCGGAGGGGGTGGTTCAAGGGTGCCACCTTCTTGTGCACACGTTGCGTGTATTTCCGGACGAGTCCGATGCATTTCGGCACAGACCGCTTTGGGAGTTTTGCTAACAGGTGAGAATAGCGATGGGGCGGGAGTGTAAAAAATGTTGTCACCTTGGGGTTGTAGGGGTGCACCGCAGTACCAGTTGAAAAACGACCAATCAGGAAAAAGAAACATGTACAAGTTTGAAACAATCCACGCAGAAGGCACAGAATTAGGGGTCCGAAAATTTTCAGGTCTGGGAAGGGTGCAGGCCTCAACCCTCTTGATGTGCATAATCTGAGAACCCTCTTGGTCCGCCCCTCAAAAGAGTCATGTGACCACTGATGCACTTCGCCCGTGTGATCTTTTCGAAAGAAGCCTGGCTTCTGGGAACACAACTCTCTCATCGATGTGAACTCATTTAAATTGGTCCTTTGAGCCTCACATATCCATTGTAAAATGTGCTTTCAGACATATTATCTCCTGCAATCAAAAACTGCTGAGCACAAAGTCAGCCTTAAACTTCAGAAGGAGACCAAAAGTTGTGAATCAAACTAAATTCTGGGATCTATGCAAATGGCTCGACACTGGAATATTTGTGAGAAATTATGGATGAAAATATAATGCCATTGATGTCTGGTTTGAAGTTGCTTATATTTTTAACGTGTGCAGCAGAAGTGATGGGCAGCAGCCAGCTTGATATTTTAAGTCAGAAAGATACTTTTGTGGGTGCACCAAAGACGTGGCATTCCTATATCCACAGCTTCCTCTGTAAGTTTCTCTCAACTTTAACAGAACACACACTTTTCACAACAAAATATAGGGCTGTGCTTGCATCATGGCAGTTTGTCAGGTTAAACAAGAAAGACAAGATCATTGAGTATTTTGGGTCATGTAATGATGGCAATTATATTTATCGGTGTTACCATGCACAATACATAACAACCATGAGGGATCCAGCAGGACACTGGTCTCTCAAAAACTTTGGGGAGTGGGAGGAGGATGTTCCTTGCATGGTGACATTTTCCTACATTTGGAGGATGAATTTAGATACTCATTTTGGGATTAACATAACCATTTGGAGGTTGTTTTTCTCCACAGCTCCATCCTTTTGTCAGAAAGGAAATTTGACCATTTGTGCACCAACCTGTCAAAACAAAATGCTATCATTTTGCCAATTTATTTCAAAGGAAAGTATTTTTGTCCCTGAAAATAATATCATCACAACAATGGTGGTGATGAACAATGTTGATTTCCACATTTCTGTGTTTTACTCTGTGATGGACAGAAACATTCTTGAAAGCTATTCTGTCAGAGAAATCTCTCCTGGTGTGAAAGTGGCATCAGTCAACATAGCTCATCTCAGAGCTTTCTTGTTCACATTTTTGATTTCAGTTCAGCCGTTGCGTAAAATTTTTGTTAACGTGACAAACACTAAGGTGAATTTTGATGCCTATGATGGACCAGGCCTCAAGTGCAGGAAACTTCAAGCCAACAACCAGGTTTATTACTGTTCCAGTTTTCAGTGCCTTTTGCTGTTGGTCTCTTCTGTCCATGAAACTGTGTTCTATTCTGTCAGAAAGTTGGCACTGATATCAATTGATGTTTATGAGAGAGGAAACACCAGTTTGTCTTTGCCCATGCTCCAGTGTCAGTCACCAACTTGTGTGTTGTCAATTCACACTGCCCAACACCATGTCAATGCCACACTGACTGAACTGGTATACAATGGTCACAAATATGACAGCCCTGCCTGTTTGTTTGGAGGTTTGATGTTTTTTGAAAGGCCAACTGAACTGACAAAGGTTACCAATGCTCTTTGTGAGAAGCACAGCAGTCTTAAAGACAACAGCAGAAGGTTTTATTCTGAAAAATCTTCTTTGACTGTGTTGCTGTTTTGGTATCCACAATATGCCTCTTGCCATGCGACTCTTTCTTTGTCTATGACTCTCTGTGGTTTGGTTAAAATCAATTACTGCACATTCAAAACAGATCAAGTCATTTCACATGCATCCAATTCAATAAGTGGGAAAGCCTTTGGAACAACAAAGATTAAGCATTGGCAATTAAGGCACGCTATTCTTGGTAGGGCAGTTGACAAAAACATCACCAACTACGGTATCATGCTCGCACAAGACGGATGCACTGTGTTGAAATTTGAATACGGGTATTTTGTTGAGCCGTTGTTCAGTTGCCACTTGGGTTTGTTCTTTGACATGGACTTTGCATCAAATTCATCTTTGACCTTCCAAGTTCTTGGAAGATTCCATTCACATTTGGGTTTCAAGTGCCATGACACACAGAAGGACAGTGTGCATCTATACCACTCACATATTGACAATTTGCAAGTAAGTTTTCCAAATAGTGTACAAAAGTGTAAACATCTTGCATTTGGTAGAGACAGAAAATATTTCACAGCACTAAATTGTCACAGAGCAATTTTTGCATCTCACATTGAAAACATCAACTTTGACATCACAGTCCAAGCACCTATAACCCTGTTCAAAGTGAGTCTGGCAATGGTGCCCCAGACTAGAAGTTGGATTCAAATACTATTGTGGAAAAGTACCCCAAAAAGGGTTCCTTTGATAAAATGTGATTGTTTTGAAGAGTTAAGATCACTAAATGAAGCATATCCAGCAGCGAAGGAGAGTCCAAGACAACACCTGTTGATTCTTAGTGTGGCAAAGCACACAGACTATCAGAGGACTATCTCTATTGGCGTAAATTTTACATCTGCCAAAACCCGAGAGTGGATTCTGATGTGGAAAGCACATTATCTTCTCAGGTATCTGAGAAAAGAGAAGGGATTCACATTCCACGGCAAAACTGAAAGCTTTCAGCCATATTTCAGTGAGAAGTCAAAGCACATGGCGAAGTATTTGAATGTTGCATTGAAAACATTGTGGGTGAAAAACAGCTACATGAGGACCCAGCAGGAATGCCCTGCAGAAGTGAAAAGGTACGGTCTCAGATTGAGATTCACCTATTTTATGATGCAAGATCAGGAACAATTCTTGCTGATTGACCACTTCGCCATAAAATTCCAACGAAGGCAAGGACATTCGTGGAATGGTGCATCGAAACTCTGTGAGGCCGAACGTGGAAATTTACCTGCCATACTAAATTTTGTGGATCTAAATAGAATGCTCAGTTTGTTCAAACTGTCCTCCCTCATTCCTCCAACAGAAGCCATTTATATTGGCCTCAGGAACCCCACACAACCTGCGGTATGAGAGCTGATGTTGTTTCATACGCTTGTGAGCCTGCCCCATCCATGAAGGTCTGATCACAGAAGAATATTTTTGTTTTCATTTTTAGTTCCCAAGGTGGCAAGGTGGAGCTCCAGTGACTTTCCTGGATTTCACTTACTCGCAATTTGGTCATTCTCCTCCAGAATACAGATGTAAAGTTCGTGGCTTTTTTGCCTCGTACGCACCAGACTCCTGTCTGAATGAGTTTCCTCTCAAAGAAGAAATAGGAAACACCATACAACCAGGACAACAAAAGTGTTCTGCACTGATTTTGTCAAATTTAGCAGAACCTTATTGGGCAACAATTGAGTGTCACAAAGCCTTTCTGCACCAAATTCTTTGTCACAGGTCACCCATGATTTCTGATCAAATTCTGTGTTCAAGGAACAGATCTGTAAAAGTTCAGGGCACCTGTCTCCCACTGCATATCTTGTCAGAAAATAATTGTTACTTCATTTTGTGGAAAAAATGGGATATCTTGAGTTTCCCAAGCAATAAAAAACAAGTGCTGGCTACTGTTGTACTGGGAACAGTATTCCAATTAAACTTTTGGTTTTTGTTACAAGCCACCAGGTCAATTTTCCCTCCATTTGTCACAAAGAGCAACACAGGACACGCTTATATCAGGCACACTTACAAAAAGTATCTTGACAAGCATATATTTCAAGAGAACCAAGTCACCAGGAAAGCTCCTGAAGGACTGTACATTTTCCAACGGGAAATGAAATTGACACCAGCAGGAATCATCATATTTACCTGCAAATCGGGTACACACATCTTGTCTCGGTTTGTCTGTGACAAGTATGTTGACTGCAACAGGCAACCATCAGATGAAGAAATTTGCAGTGAGAACACACTTGAAACCAAAGGCCTTCAGAACTCAAGTACTCCAGAGTGGAGAGACAGTGTCTGTCTTCCACTGTTGCGTCTCTCCAGGCAGGGCATTTGTCTACCATATTGGAAAATAGAAACACAAACCAATAATTCAAAGAACACAAAGCAACCAAAACTTGTCCATTGTTTTAACAAGAAAGAAATGGATTCTGCATTGCTGAATGACCTGTTCCCAGATTGCGGGTCTGAGGCTGAAGATGAAATTCATCTCAAAAGTCTTTTGAGACAAGATGGAACATTTTCCTGTGAATTGCCAGATCAGATTCCATGTTTTCAGGGTCACTCCAAATGCTTCAACATCACTGACTGTTGTACATTCCAGTTGGACAAAAGAGGCCACACCTTTCCTTGCAGAAATGGTGGCCATCTAGCGGATTGTAGGAAATTCCAATGCAACCTGAACTTCAAGTGCTTAAATGCGTACTGTATCCTGTGGAGTGTTGTTTGTGATGGAATTTGGGATTGTCCAGAGGGATGTGATGAACACATTGTACAATGTGGAGAACTTTTAAACTGTGCTGACAAGTTCAGGTGTAAAAATACTTTGCAGGCGTGCATTGTCACCGGGAATCTGTGTGACGGGAAGACCGACTGCCCTGAAGCTGATGATGAGCTGGACTGTGACTTGCATGAGATTTTGTGTCCAACCAACTGTAATTGTCTATCACTCGCCATGGAATGTGTCAATGGGACAATTCAATTTCCACAAACACTTCCTCACATTTTTCTCCTTTTGGCACACACCAGCGGTGTCGTCATGGTACAAATTGGCTCAAAGTGTCCACGATTAAATTTTCTGCAATATGTAGCAAGTAATCTGTCAGATATTTGCCTGAAGAAACTTTCACATGGAATTCTTTTTGTTGACTTTGGATTCAACTGGGTGACTAAAATAACAAAACTTTGTTTCAAGCCCCTGTCAAGATTGAAAACCATTCTGTTGGACAACAATTGCATCCACACCATTGATTGTGGATCATTCGATGATTTGAGGAATATGACAGTGTTGAGCATGTCAAAAAATGATATTTCCACGTTGCACGAGTCAATATTTGCAGAAAACCCAAACCTCAATGTACTTACTCTGAAGGATAATACTTTGTCCATGGTCGCTGATGAAGTGTTTGACATTGCTGATTTACAACTTGTAGTTACCTTAGATTTTCATGTATGTTGCGTCATTCCTTCGCATGTTGCCTGTACAAAACAAATACCTTGGCACATTTCTTGCTCTGATATGCTGCAAACTGGTGAGGTGCAAGTTGCTTACATTTTTATGGCACTGTTAGTTTCAGTTGTGAATCCACTTTCTATATTGAACTTGTACCAAAGTGGCAGTCAGACAGCAAAGCCATTCAAGCTGTCGACTGTTGCAATGAACGTCAATGACCTTTCATGCGCTCTTTACCTTTGGGGAGTTTTGATATCAGACCTGGTCCACAAAGGAACCTTCATATTTGCTGAGGAGAAATGGAGGCAAAGTTTTGCCTGCTTGACCCTTTTTGGCCTTTCTCTACACCACAGCATTGCTGCTCTGTTTTTCAACCTGCTTCTGTCTACCTCAAGACTGATGGTTGTTTTGCATCCAATTGTAACAAAATTCAGGAAAGTTCCATTTGTTTGGAAGTTAGTTATTTTTGCCCTGTCTGCAAGTTTCTCAGTTTCAATTGTCATGATGTTTTTGGTAAAATATATGAGACAGATATCATCCAATAACATTTGTTTCCCATTCATAGATCCACTGGCACCAACTCTAGAGCTGCACATTCTCACTTGGCATATTGCTTCACTGCAGGTTGTGACAGCTTTCATCCTTCTGTTTGAACACATGCTTCTTGTGTTGAAGACAAAATCATCCAGCAAACATGTCAGAAAGACACAGTCTAAGTCCTCAGATAAAAGGTTGATTTCACAAATTGTACTGCTGACTCTCTTTGCCATGTGTTGCTGGTTTTGTTGTAGCTCTGTCTATCTTTCTCTGATGTTGTCCACACAATACTCAACAAAGCTCATTTTGTGGATGGCTGGTGTTGCTGTGCCAATGAACCCTGTATTGGTGCCTTTTGTGCTCACGGTGTCATCCCTCAGGCTGTGGTACAGAGACAAAGGAAAGTGAGACTCAAGGCGTTGCTCAGGCCACACCAGTCCTGGATATATCTGTTTTGTTCTTTTTAGTTGCTTTGAGGAGGGTTGCGCGATTTGGGCGCCCTTGAAAAAGTGACCCAAATCAAAGCAACCCAAATCAAAGCACATATAGGTGGGGTTAATGAAAAGTATGTGTACACCTGTTTCATGGTCAAGATGAGGATCAATTTCAGGTCTTTGGGCTCTTTTGGTTCAATTTGGGTTGGGGATAGTGTGTCAGGAAGAATTTTGGGAACTTTACATTTAGGGTTCTTTTGGTCAAAAAATTCACTTTTAGAAGGGTGAAAAATATGGGGGATGGATGTAGAAATGGCTGCATATCTGAGAAAGTAAAAATATTTGGTGAAAGAATTATATCAATGAAATGTAGTCTGTTGTATGGGGGTTTGAGTGGTAGTGTTTGATTTTTGATTTTTGAAAAAATTTACATGGTTTTCAGGTGGGGCTAAAGGTAGGGTTGAAAGGTCATTTTCAACAGAATTTTGTTGTAGCCTTAGGTGTCTCCTTGTGGCGGAGAAGGCAGGAGCGGCCGCATTCTTTGTGTGACAACAAACTCACATTTATGCAGTGTTTGTGGTTTGAATGTCCACAGCATTTCAATGTGGAATCTCCTGAATAAACTTTGGGGAGAGTTTCAGTTTGAATGTGTGCGCAGTCTGCCAAACATTTGTGCACAATGGAAAGTATTTTTAGCTGACATGGAGCCCTGCACTTTTCAAATCTCTGCGTTGTTGGATACCTTTGCTGGCAAAATGTATTCAGCAGGAACAATTGTTGGTTCATAGCAAGCTATCTGCCTTTGGAATTGTCGCAAACAGACATGTCGACAGGTTGGCAGATGATTTGTTTCTGATTAAATCCTGGGTTACTGTAAGGACTTGTCTTCACAATATAGTTTTGGTACCACCTGGTTCTCCAAACTCAAGAACTAGCTGAAACTTTATTTTACACATTTCACTTCTTCAAAAATGTATTTTGATACAACCACTTACTCCCGACACTTTTCACTTTTTGAAGAACAAAGCAAGCAATTTAAGCAATTTGAATCTTTGCTTGATTTTTAATTTATTTTAACAAGCAATCAGGCACTCCTTTTTTGGGCATCAGGTGTGTCTATTCACAAGAAAAGTGTCCCAAACAGAAAATCTGTCAAATCAAAAGATCATCAGGTCCACATGTTATATGCACTGTTAAAAAGACAAGCAAAATATACAAGTTTTGACAGTTGTGTGGAAAAGGGACAGTTATACCCGCAACCATTCTTCAATTTGCTCCTTTTTTACTTGAATGAGGAGTTTTGTGTTTCTCTGTCTGCCACTAGTTTTGTTCTGCACAGACAATGATGAGTTTTGCAACTCAATTGAAAAGAAAATGAAGCTGAGCAATTTTAAAAATTAGCACAAGTTCAGTGAACATTTTCTCCACTCTCAACTGCAAAATTGCTGTTGGACCAACACTTTCAATGAGATGAGTTACATGTCAAAAAATTTCTTGTTGTATTCAAGGAAAAAAATTATTTTTCCTGGTGCTCAGTTTCGCTCACAGAGTAAAGTCTTTAAGCCAACTGGGCGCTTTTCAATGAGAAGCAACAATTTTGACAAATTTTTTGAACATTATCGAGGCTACGTGCAAATAGGTATGTCATTGCAATTCAACGTTAGCAGAATGCTTCGGATGTTATTGAAAGTAAAAATAGTGTATATTCCTCTTGGGTACCAAGGGAACTGCTTTTCTCAACACAATGTGAGGTTGGACAAGCAACTGTTCTGTGGGCTTCACATCAACTTTTACTTTTTGCCATCCAGACCTGATTTTGTAGTGCAGTTTCTGTGCACGGAAGCACGTGGCAATATGTGGGGATTGCCATTTGTGAGATGTACGGAATACCACCTTTCATTCACATTCACAGTTGTAGATTCAGGGAGGATGAAAACTTACATTGGAAATGTGACAGACTCAGGATTGTCTCTCAGATACCATCTACAAATGGGTATGAACAGACAAGTCTTTGCTTTCTTGATTCACGTTGTAAAGTTGTTTCAAATTATGTTTGCCATTGTCTGGAGCAAAGACCTGTACAAGATACACGACGGACCAGGCCCACAGTTCACTCAAGTCAATGAACACCACATTACTAGTACATTCCAGGCTTGGCTTGTCATGTTCTCTGAACTTCCCCTGAATGTGACAATGGTTGGTCCTTCACAAATCCGATACACTGCAAAACATGTCAATGGAATGCTACAGATGGCAGTTAAATCAGCAACAAGTTTTTTGTTGGCAAATAACACAATGAAAATTGAAACTAACTCAACTTCAGATACCATTGACCAAACTCAGAGTTTATTAGTCATTCGAGCCACATCTGCAAAGTCAGAATTTCTGAAAGTTACTTTCAAGTACATGTCATTTTTGGGTTACAAAACATACAGATGCATGTTTGGTGGCTTTGAAATAATAACCTGTCAGAATGAGACAATTATTTCTGTTTGTGATAATAGATTTGGGTCAACTGACAGTGTCAGCGACAAAGACATATTTACTAATCAAAGAAGCACTCATCTGATTGTGTTTTGGTACAAAGGTTTGGGGAGCATGCATGTTGAGTTCATCCTGGAGAACACAGCATGTCAATCTGTTCACCTTGATTTGTGCTCACTCAGTCACCACTGTCACAGGAGGGAATCATTTGTGCTCACACCCTTGTGTGAAAATTTCATTTATACAATCAGTAAACCTTTCCTCACATTGCAACTGAGTGCCAAATCTGCAAAGTTTATCTACAGCAAGAAAGAGGTTGAATACACACTTCACAAGTATGGTTGTTATGTCATCCAGATGTGGCAAAAGGAGACTGTTTGTGCAGATTTGTCAATTGACTATGATCTAGGTTTTATGTGTTTGGATTTCAGCCTCAGAAACATGGAACCTACTGTTGCCATACCAACCATAAAATACCACATCAAAGCACAAATTGGCGAAAATGAACAAATTCAGGTCTGGCGTCTGAAAGCAGACAAGATGCATGTTCATCCAAAGAAAGGAATTTTAAGCTTTGAAAACGCAGTTTCTTTTGAAATCCAAGCTGTGTCCTCTCCTCCAGTATCCACTGGGGATTTTGTGACGTTCCATGGATTTTTACTTCACTATTCTGCAGCTTGGATTAACATTGCTATGCTGATAAAAAGGTCAAAAATTGACCATTGTGTTGGCCGCATAGGAAGTCAAGTTTTGTTTCGTTATTTCAATGTCTTTGGGACAAGTCTCTGCAACAGTCACATAAAAATGTTCTTTGAATTGAAACAATCCCGGAGAAAAATGTCAAATCTCAGGAACAAGTGGAAGCAGCTGAAAATTTCGTTCAATGACACCACCAATTCATTTCATTCCAAACATAAATTTGAATTTCGGGCCAACATTGACAAGATCTATGAATTTGCATTCCGTTTCTCCCATGCGCAAATGCAAATTCACAAGCCCCTTTTCGCATACAGAGGCCCTTTTTCTCTGGTCCTTCATCATCAGGGACTTGGGTTTCAAAAGCCAATAGATGTTCTGGTTGCAAAATCCAGCTGTGGGGCAAACTTCACAAACTTTATCAGATTCAACAATCTAACATGTTCCAGAACAAGCCCACGCAATCTCTCATTGACATCACACAAAGACATCTTGTTGTTGCAATCTTTGGTTCTCTCGACCACACAATTCAGTCGGTCATACTGCAGTAATGGGAGACAAAGCAGAAATTTGCCCAGATATTCCATGTTTCTGTGTACAGTTGCTCCAGAGGAGAAGCTTCGCTTTAGTTGGATCAGTGCTTGCAGACTGTGTGCTAATTTTGGAGGGACCCTGCCTATCTTCTATGATGAACAGTTTCTGCAGAGTTTCATGTCTCTGTTAAAGTTGCCATCCATGGTTCCTGAAGAAGTGGAAGCACTTTATGTTGGTCTTCTTGATGACACAAGAAGCAAGGTGAGATTGTGATGATTCTTCCTTCTTCCTCTTGCTGCTAGCCTTTTTCCTTCTCTTGCTCTCATCATCATCATTTTCTTCCACCTCCTCTTTCCTCCTTTGTGTGCTGGTTCTGCTGCTGCGCAAGCACCTTCTCCTTGTCCTGCTTCTCACGCTCCTGATCATCCTACTCCTGGTCTTCATCCATTTATCTCTTCCTCATGATTCATCCTCCGTCTTCTCATTCTGCTCCTGCTAATTCTACGCCTTGTCTTTTTCATCTTCACTGCCGGCCGGCAGATCTGGATGGGCAGGAAACCATTGTCTCGTATCTGACTGTTTTGTTGCCATGTGTGTGACACCGTATATTCATTATTTACCAGGCATTAAGATGGACAGACTCATCGCCACTCACCTACGACAAATTTTCCAATACACACTTCAGCTCAGAGAAGTATTGCTACACGTTTCAAATATCCCCATATTCAAGGTTTTTATACAGTGGTCAGTCTGATTTCTTTATTGCACTTTGGAAAGAAAAGTCAATGAGCACGATATATCCCCAGCTGGACCACAGGAACACTTGCATCTTGATGCTTGTTGCAAACTTAGCTTCTCCAGAATGGATCAATGTGGATTGTCAAATTCCAATATTGAAGCACATAATGTGTTTTGCGAGCTCCCTGAATCGTTCACATGTACATGATCTCACAGGAATAAATAACATTGTAAAACAACAAAAAGTTGCCAAATTCTGTCCAAATAACAGTTTTCTGGTGCATAACAAATGTTTGTTCTTTCTGTGGAAAAAAACAAATGACAGCCATGCCAGCACCTGTTATGTACTCAGGGCTGCAGTTCTGGAAATAAGTGACATCACAAATATAAGCCAAATCAGTGATGCTACACATTTGTCTCCAGTTTCAGGAGGCAGCAAACCAAACTCAGCAATGTTCTACTTCAACAGTTTCCAGGAGAAATATGAGGCAATGAGTGTCTCTCCCAAAGAATCATTTTTCATTTGTTACATTTGTGTGAAAGAAACACAAATGGGCCTTAATCTCTTTCAGTGCACTGACGATATATGGATATCAGCACTGCTGCAGTGCGATGGGACAGACGATTGTTCTGACTCTTCCGATGAAATGTATTGCAAATTTTCCAAATCTGATCACCGCAAGCTTCTGAGGAATCACAGTTTTTCGTTGCGTCACTGGAGACAAGGCAAAAACCACAGGAAAGAACTTGCTGAAACCAACCAGAGTTCAACGCGGTTGCCTTCAGTTGAACATCTTTGTAAGGCCAAGGCACCAGGCAAATCAGATGGGGATAATCCATTTTACAATGACTTGATAAATGATTGTGGAGACGCTGCTTATGATGAGCCTTTGCTGATTTACCAGCTACTCCAGGACAAATGCACAATGGCGTCCTTGTTCAGCGTGCGCTGTTATGAAATCGTCAGGTATTTAGGACATCATGGGAACATGAATTTCTCATGTAGCTACAAAAATATGATTCCATGCAAATCTGGCCATCCAAAATGTTTCAGCCTCTCTCAGCTGTGTATATACAAACTGAACGCATACAAGCACATAACACCTTGTAGAAATGGTGGTCATCTGCAAATATGTCCACATTTTGAATGCAACATGATTTTCAAGTGCCCAAACTCATATTGCATTCCATGGGGGTATGTATGTGATGGGAAATGGGATTGTGCTCAGGGCTCTGATGAGTCCGAAATGTGTGCATCATACAGTTGCACCAACCAACTAAAATGTTTTGGAACAAAGCAAATATGTGCTCACTTGGGCACAGTGTGTGATGGTGAGCCAAACTGCCCTGGAGGTGATGATGAAAAATTATGTACCTTCCAAAGAGTGACATGTCCAAAGACCTGCTATTGTTTACCAAACACACTGTTTTGTGAAAATACTACATTGTCTTATCATCACCAGTTGGAATTGTTTGAAAATGTACTGCTGATTCATACAAAAATATACACCTCATCATTGCATAATATGAAACAGCTATTCTTCTGTTCATTGCTCTTCACAAACTTGTCTCTTGGATGCAATAGTTTTCCTTCAACAGACTTGATATCCACCATAATTCATGAGAATATCTTTGAAGAGCTGCAGTCGTTTTGTTTTCAAACTTCTCAAAATATGAGAAGTGTGAGCATTACAAAGAGCAAACTGAGTTGTATTCAGAACAAGGCTTTAGCCAACCTGTCTTCACTCACACATGTAAACATTTCTCACAACAGTTTGAGTAATTTTCCTGGTGACACGTTTCTCAATACTTCATGTTTGAAAGTTTTATCATTACTCGGCAACTATTTTGATCAGATTGAGGTTGATGCCTTTAGAATATTGAAAGCTGTCCACTTGGAAACTGAGCAACATCATATTTGCTGCATTGCAGCACCTTCTTCAACTTGCTCAACTGAATTTCCCTGGTACAGTTCATGTGACAATCTATTGCAGAGCGTAGCTTTAAAAATATCTTTCTGTGTGCTATTTTGTGTGATAGGAGTGTTGAGTATTGCTTCTGTTATTTTTCTCATTTTAGTCAAGACACCAAAAACTTTGTCCAACATAACTTTTTGCATTTCTGTAAACATAATTGAAGTCACTTATGGCATTTACATCTGTGGAATTTGGACAGCAGATCATGTTTTCTCTGATGATTTTGTTGTGAAAAGAAAATTATGGCAATTTCATCCACTTTGCTACAGTTTGTCATGCTTGAGTCTGTTCTTCAGCATTTCAGATGCTCTTGAATTGCCAATTTTGGCTTTATCCAGACTGATGGTGGTCAAATATCCAATGGATTCAAAATTCAAGCGATTTTCATTTGCCAGAAAAATCACAACATTTTTGTTTTTGGCAACAGGTTTGTTTTCAATTTCGGAGACAACTGTAGCTTCTGTTACGCTGCCTTCCTTGCCAAACAGCCTGTGTTTGCAGTCGTTTGAACATTCAAAGACATCTGTGCTTGTCAAGGGCATAACATTTTCAACAGCTGCACTGCAGCTGGTTTCTGCTGGAGCAATTGTTCTCTGCCACTGCCTTTTGGTGTCTAAACTTATAAAATCAAGACATTCATTGCAGCAGACCAAGTCCTCTGCCCAATCAAATGCGTCACTATATGCTCAATTGGGGGTTGTTACTGTGTCCTGTTTTCTGTGCTGGATTCCAGCCAATATTATTTTTGTTTTGTCTCTCTATTTGACAGAGTATCCATTGGTAATGATACCATGGGTCATAGTAGCATTGACTCCAATTAACTCTGTGTTAAACCCTCTTGTGTTTATATTCACATCATGTAGAACCATATACAGAGAAAAGCATGCAAAGAAAACAAAGTAAACATCAACCAGTGATTTGTTGGTCCTAAAAATCTTTGATCATAAAATGTTTGAATGTAATAATTAAAATGTACTGACATGACAAACCAAAGTTGTTACATTCTCAGTGTTTGTGTTTTTTCTCAGCCCTCTCAACCTGGCGTCAACCTTTCTGAATATATCCTGAATGAAAATGACAATGAGGCAGTAGCGGCAGCGACCGAGGGAGCTGTGACTTTTTCTCTTGATTGATACAATTTTTCAGTCCAAACAAAACACCGTGCAGCTCGTGCAATTGATAACCAGCAGCTTTGTTGTCTGAATGACTCTCTTTTTGTCCTGTTCAAGAGGAAAATTATGTGCAGTTAGACCTCAAAAGGGACAAATTGTTGCATTGAACATTTACTGAATCATGAGTTGACACGGGAGGAAGACGAGGAGGAGGAGGAGGAGGAGGAGGAGGAGGAGGAGCAGCAGCAGCAGCAGCAGCAGCAGCAGCAGCAGCAGTAGCAGCAGGAATGGGTCAAAAGAATCCTTTGAACTTTCCGAAGGACAAAATTAGGTTATCGTTAGGACCGACAATTTGTCAATTTTTACCAAAATCACCAATTGGGAGACGTTCACATGAAAATCCCTCCACATGGAAAATTTGCGCCAATGCCGCCAAATGCCGTCAAAGGTTATCCTCGCAGCGAATGCAGCCTTGTTCCGTTGTTTACAAAGCTTAGCTGTTTTCATGCAATGTAGTGCATCACAGTGACGTCACGTCGCGCTTGAATGATCACGTGACGCACACAGACAGATCAATCTATTGATCTATCCCTCACCACCGCAGCGGGTTGAGTGTTGAGCTGGGGAGCCCTCCAACTCAACCAGGTGCCCGGAACTCAAACTATGCACAGAGGAAACTATTTACATATTTTGCACACATTCAAGTTACGCAGTGTGGGCGAATTTGCTTGTGAGGGGAGGGTGAGCGTTAATCGGAATATAATTTTTATGGACCTTTCTCAACAAAGCTTGACACTCTCGTTGCAATGACAATGACAGACATTTGTTTCATCAGCTTCGTTATCCTCTTATGGGCAATTCATTTTTGAGTTTATTTGGTTGCAGCTCCGCCTATATATGTCACTGTGTTACAGGGATTTCTTAATGTTTTGTCATTCAGACAACCCGTTGCACTTTTGGCGGGAATGCCCAATAAACTCAAGGACCAGTCAGTGCAGCAAAGAGAACACATCTTTTTTCCTGATGCAAAGCCACAACATTGTGGATTTCAGGCACCTTGTCACAATGTTTGATCTTGTCTGTTGGAAACACACAGTTGACATTGTATTGATCACAATACATTGATTCCATTCCGCAGTGAGTTGCTATCAACACAAAGCAGCACAACACAAGCGTTCTGTTGTTGACAACTTGTTCCTGCACGTCAAAACAAAACAATTTGAAGGACGGACCAACAACACACAGAAGAGAGCAACAAGCGTACAGGCAACTGGCCAAAGTTTTTCTTTGAGGACATCCAACCCAGCTTGCGTGGTTGGTGTCAGCATGATTTTTCACTGGCCAATTCGTGGACAACTTGAAGGTTGACACGGTATTCTGTCAAATCGTGTCGAGTTTTGCAGTGGTAAAAAAAACATTTCAAAGATATTCAACCACATTGTAGATTTACAACATGTTTTTTCTGGAAGCATTGGAAGCAGCAGAAAAAGAAGAACTGAATCCCAGCGAACACCTTTGCTACTCTCCGTCTGAACGCAAAGTGATTGTTTCTCCATGGGGACTGGAAAGACTCATCACAAAATTCACAACCTCGCTGCGCATAAAAACGCAAGTTCATCCACAGTGGCAAATGTTGGGAGTGCAATCAGAGGGACAAAAACGACAGGATATCATTGATCTAATTGCAACGTATGGGCGCAGAGGAGATGTGGATATATTTCTGGGATGCATCAGTGCCCACATGCCACAAAAATCTACAGTTGAGACGGATACTTCAACAAGTGCCAATCATGGAAATGTGAAGAGTGAGGATAAAGGGGCTAAACAAGCTGCTCCAAACACTGCAGCAGCAGACAGTGAAGGCGCAACAGCAGATCCCAAACAAACAACCTCAAGAAGAGAAGCTAACTGCAATGACTACGATGACGTAGTAAATTATATGGATACAAATGAGATGTTTGTGAATGCCCACCAGTTGACCGGGTTGGAAAACACAAAGAAAGATCTCACTCTCGAAGATGTGGTGAACAAACTCTTTGACTTGGCAGTGAAGAAAGGTAAAACTGATATGGCCCGGTACTTAGTGGAATCCAAAAGAGCTGATGTGAACCATACACATCTGGGCTACACAACACCGCTTCAATGTGCTATCAGAACTGGTAAAAAGAAGCACATACAGTTCCTCCTTGAATTAGGAGCTGACCCAAACCTGGATCCTTCTTCTCACAAAGTCTATTCACCACTTACTGCAGCAGCTCGTCTCAGTGATCCATACTGTGTCAAGATGCTTCTGAAGGCAGGAGCCCACGCGAAGACAGCTATAGCAGACTGTTGGAACTACATTTACAGAAATGATATCTCCAATTTCACACAAGACTACGAAGCCATCATAAAGCTGATGCTGGCTGCAGGAGCCAATGTAAATGTCCATCCCAATGGCCAATTAACCTCCACTCGTCCCATCATTGATATTTTGCTGTTTGCTGCAGGTGAAAGAAACTTGTCTCGAAAATATCATGGTGACAAAATCATTAACTTCTCACCTGAAGACTGGAATGACCTGGACCTCAAGAACCAGTGCAGAAAGGTCATCAGGAAGCACCTGCTGACCCTGGATCCCCACACCAACCTCTTCATGAGGATCCCACTGCTGGGAAAATCTGATCAGAAGCCCAGCCTGTCGTGTTCTCTGGTGAAGTATCTCCTTTACTCCCAGGGCCTGAACATCGACTGGTCAGAGATACCATACAAACGCTTTGACGACTCAGACTCTGATTCGGAAGAGGGACGGTTCCGTGGCAGAGAGAAAACTGATGAGGACGACTGATTCTGAGTGGAAGAGAATTGCCAGTGTCATACTGATGGATGCTGCTTGCAATGTGCAATGGTTCGAAACCAACCTTTTTGACAAGATTTTGTGCTGTGTGATTTGGCATTGTGATGACTCAGTTTTCAAGTTATTGATAAACCAAAAAATGCCTTTGTCTACCCAGTCGTCTGTCTAGTGAGTACGTACCATCATTTCTGTGTGCAAACCAATGGACCTGATAAATTCAGTAATGATCTACATGTTGGGCTGAGGTTCCTCTTGTTGTGGACAATCACTTTGTTCATTGAATTATTTTCTCAACGACACAATCCAAAGGTGTTTGGCCATGCAAAGTGATGACATAAAAAGCTCTACGTCAAAGTCAACGCTTGACTTTGCGGAAACTCCATACGAGAATTGTCCCCACCTCCCATTGGCGACATTCACCTCACGGGCATCTTGAATCCGCCACGGAATATCACATGTTCGGTTGGATCTCATGTCAGTGCACCCAACCTTGACAACAACAGCAACGCGCCTCAGCAACAGTGCATAGCAACAAACAAACAGTGCGCACGTGCCAGGAAAAACAGCTGATCACAATGATTCTCATGCGAACGAGGCTTGAATTGCGTCCAGCATAACATGTGTGAGGAAAGCAACACCAAATACAGTGAGACGTCTTCACTGGTGCTTGTGGGTTGTGTGGAACGCTTCCAATATGAACCCAACTTAAAATGGCGAAAAGTGAGACGCTGCTGGTGTGGGCAGTGTCTTGGATTATATCTGGGGATCGCATCTGTGTAAAATTCAAAAAATCGATCAAATTTGCATCAAGGCCACAAATTTGGACGTCACTTCTACATTCACGGGCAAACAGTGTAGTCACGCACAGGTGAGTTTGCTGGAGAATCTCTGTTGGATCCCGAAACATGAAATACAGGCACAGTGTGTGTGCAATGAAGCTCAAGTATGGGCATACAGAGTGCCAGTCGTACACAACAGTACGATATTCAGCGACTAGTTTGTGCGCCACGCATTTACGCTGTTCGAAGCCAAAACGAGTAGTCAACATTGTAGCGGTTGTGGAAACGTTACTCGCCAACGTTGAAACGGATATTTGACGTTATTGACGGAGAACCAGCCACGTGCGTTTCGCACGTTTCGCATCAGGCAGCCAATGTGAAATGGACTTGACTGATGCAGGGAGGCAACCCAGGAAGCAGCAGCCCTGATTACAGGGATACGAGTTCACAGTGCGTCGACAACCAAGACACGATGCATCCAAAGTGACTTGGATCATTTTACTACACATTTTGTGGCATCAGTTTAAGATCCAGACTTCACGTAAAGCAACACGCGGTGCACTCGCTTTGGACGCAGGCACGGACACAACATGTGGCGCATCTAGTGTCAATTATTCTGGCAGCAGTAAATGAGACGCGTTTTGTACGGATTGGAGATCATAGTACGTTGGCGCAAAACGACAAAACTCTCTTGCTGATTGTGTATTGGCAGCCAGCACAACCAGAGCATATAAATCACACGCGTCACTGAAACCGCGGAATATTTTGTCGCCTTTAGCAACTTTCCTTTGACAGTTTTGAAGCAACACATCACTGGAGGGGAAAACTCGTAAATGAACTTGTCAGTCACTCTCTTTCTGATTGTTCTTATCACTATGGCAACAACAGCCAAAGGCAAACCCGTCCCTTGTGGCAGATGTGGAGGCAGTGGGCAGATCAACCAGAAAGTTGGCTTTGGTGCCATGAAGACTCACTGTAACATCTGCAAGGGATCTGGGAAAATAGACTCCAGTGTCCTTCTGTGCCCAAGATGCTCTGGTACTGGCAACATCAACACAAAAGTTGGATTTGGGTTCATGGAAACTCACTGCAATATCTGCAAAGGAAAAGGGACTGTTGACCCCTCTGTTATTCTGTGTCCAAGATGCTCTGGCAAAGGCCAAATCAACCAAAAAGTTGGGTTTGGGTTCATGGAAACCAGTTGTAATATTTGTAAAGGAGCTGGGAAGGTGGATCCAAATGTGCATCTGTGCCCAAGATGCAGTGGAAAAGGAGAAATCAAACAAGCCATGGGATTCACTTTTGTGGATGTTCAATGCAATGTGTGTCATGGAGCTGGTAAAGTTGACCAACCCTTGACCTTGTGTCCCACATGCATAGGTCAAGGTCAGGTGAACAAGCAAACTGGATTCACAACAGCAAAGGAGCCTTGCTCAACTTGCAAAGGCAAAGGGGTGATACCCACAACTGTGAGACCCAGCAGGGACACAGTTCTGCAAGATGTCAGCCTGGAGGAATTCAAAATGGTTGCTGACTTTGTTGCAAAGGCCCAAGCCTCAAAATCGCTGGTGTTGAGCTCTGTGGTCAAAATCATCAATCCATCCCTTTCTGCAAAGTTTGTTGGTTCCAAGAATGAGAAATGGTTGTTTCATGGGTCCAGGCTGGAGTCCTGCATTGCCATTTGTCAAGGTGGATACAAGCTGCCTGACCACCCAGGGATGTTGGGTGTTGGAGTGTACTTTGCTTTGGATCCCAACAAATCAATCTAGTACTGCCCAGATGGGAAGAAGACAATGCTACTCAACAGGGTCAACTTGGATGGAGCCACTTTTGCTCAAAATAAAATCTTTGGGGAATACATGATCCGGGAGACCAATAAGGCTCTGCCCCTGTACATGCTTACTTACAAGTAACATTAGGAACTTGTCTCTCATTGGTCGAACAAAAGAAGAACAGAGGACACAACTACTGTTCAGCGTGGCAAAAACAATGGCGCATTTTTTAATTTTGTACGCTTGGATGGAATGAAATTGATTTGTATTGTTTTGCAGAACGTTCTTGACGCTGTTGCATTCATTGATGAAGAGCATTGTTCACATGAAGAATTGTTTCCTGAAGAAAAGGATTCGCTGATGGAAACCTGCGACTTGCAACTCCAGAACTTTGCAACTGATGTGGAGGATCTGAAAGCCTCATATCGAACATCTTGAAGCTTCTGATGACTGGAAACGCGAATCTTGCGTGGCCCGTATGACATTCGGAATCTTGAAAAGGGATTTGGTGTTATAGAAATGTCGCTGAATATTCTTCATGTACGTGTATTGCTGAAAGATTGTCGTTGCACAGCGTTAAAGGGATATGGGTTTTCACTGTATCCATACATCAATGAATCAGGGACTATGTATTTCTCGAAGCTGTTCACATTTTGCTGTGACTTGTGTGGGCGATGCACGTTTGTAAATAGAAACTGTACTGAAGAAATAAAAGAAATGGAAATGGGAATGTGCGTTCTCCATTCGCTTTCGACTGTGGGTACAGCGTTTTTCTCCCTTCGCTTCACACCCAAATATCTCTGTTACCTTCTACAGAAAACTCTCATCTTTCACAAAGGCGCAAACTGTAGGGAAAAGACCACACAGAACATCTTTTGTGCCCTTCAGGCAGCAATGTTAGCAGTCTCATTGACTTTGATTTGCTGTGTACAACATTTTGTCAATGTGTTTCTCACTGAGAGGGTGCGGGGGAAGGGGCGGGTCCGATGGGTGAATGATCCAGGGGCATGGGAACCTCTGATTCCTGGCAACATCAATATACCCACCACCACCCAACCCTACATCGTGGCGAGCTCGGACTGCTCGATGGCTGCCGCCACAACTGTCAATCCACGAACAGATGAAATCGTCTCTGTCTCCAGTCGAATGTGAGCAACTCAATTTTTTTGCAGAATGTAACAAGGGCAGATGCAGGTGGAGTTCTTGGGACCAAGACTCCGGGAGAAACAAATAATTGCACTGGGACACAAGGGAAATTTAAATTCCAAAGCTCAAATTGCCACCAAACGGGATTGAAAATCCCCAGGAGCAAATCCTTCATACACCATTATGCTCCAATTGAACATGTCTCCATTGTGTATTATGGTAGAATCTTCAGAAAACCTTTGTGTCTATACTTTGTTACAAAACATTATTTCGCTGTTTTCCTCGAGTTTGATTGAAGGATGAAAAGTTTTGGAAAACAAAGCTGTGCACTGGATGTTGCACTGTAGTGGAACTTCCTCGACCCCCAAGAAGCTTCCTCGATGCCCCATCATGTGTGTGATATAATCTGAAGTGTATTGACCAGCTGGAAGAAGATGGTGCAATGACTGTGAAGTGTTCAGCAGCTCGGCTGTTCTTTTGTTGCGAAAGATTCTTTTGAATTTTGAATTCTTTTCAATCTTTGGAATCTTGTTGATTATATTTTTCAACAAAAGCCTTGCACTCACTAGCAGAGAGAAACATCTTCAGAACTTTCCAAGTGTTTGATTTTCTACGGTGGGCAGACCAAAGATTCTTTGTCATTGGGAAAAACTTCTTGTGTGATACAATGTTATAATTATTTGCAATTCCAAGAACTGATGTGCAAGGCAGTCGGTGACCTGCAATAGATATCTAAATCTTTTGTTTGACTGAAACGTGATTCATTCGGAATTATCCTCTTTGTTGGCAACAAAACTGAGGTGCAAAACACCAACAATATTCTGACTTCATTTTTGTATTGAGCAGGAGCAAACTAAAGAGAAACACGAAGCAATGCCACAGTGGGCAGCAACAATCATTGTTGCATTTGCTTTGCCTCTTGTGGCTGACAACAGCAATAAAATTTCAAAATTCACAGTGGATCTGCGTAACTTTGTCAGGATGAATGAGGAGCTGGCAGAAGTCATTGCTGATCAGGCTCAAGTTCTTGCTGCATACAAAAATGCCTTTGGAAATCACAATATAACATTAGAAACTCACAACTTGACAAATCAAGACAAGAATAATCCAACCTCAGAAGTTGTGCAAGCTCTCAATCGCACAATACAAGAGCTAAAGATGATGAATGAAGAGAACAGAGCCATCATTGAATCTCTGAATGGAACTATCCACGAACTGAGGACACTCATCAAAAGCAACCACACTATTGACCAAAATTTGAACAACACTGAAGGTATGGTCAATATGTAACAAAACCTTTCTTTCTCTCTTTTGTAGTGTCGGCGAGAGTTCATTTCGTTTTCACTTCAAGAAAGCCTTGCAGATGCGGGAGTTGACTTTTTGTCACTCAAGTCACAGAGTTGGATGCAGCAACACAAAAACTTGCAATTCAGAACAGCACGTTTGGTGGTGGCTCAAAAATTCAAACTCAATATACCAGTTATTGAAACCAAAGTCACTGGCCACAGAAAAGAAATACAAGTTATATGTATACACGTGACTTGACACTAGGTTTCGATTGTTTGACCAGAATGTCTGTGTTGTTTGCTTTGCAGATAAGATTGCCTTCTATGCTGTTCTGTCCCCTTATATATCCATCAACAAGGACATACAAGAAACTGTGAAATTTGACAATGTCTTGATCAACCAGGGAAACGGGTGAGTAAGCTTTTCATCCGCAAGTTGGGAGCCAATGTGGATCACTTGTCTCACCACAGGGGCATTTTGAAATTCAAGTTGGGGTTTCAAGATGAATATCTTTACTTTAGAACTCAAGACATAGAGGTACCTCATTGTCATCACTTTTCAGATCTTCATCTCCACACAGTATTCTGTAGATTCTTGTTCTGTTTCCACATGCACCTTTATCCCCATCTGATTTTACAGGTACAACTCCACAACAGGCAAATTCACAGTTCCCCCAGGTGGAGCTGGACTATACTACTTCTCTACGTTCCTGACGACAGATGCTGGGGAATATACAAGATTTCACATGTTTGTCAACAACATAAATGCTGTGTGCAAAGCAGTTGGGGACAGCAACAACAGTGGTGATTATCCACTGGTTGGCTGCAGTGTGTTGGTACAGCTGGGGGAAGGTGAGTACAGCGCCAATGCGGTTGCTATCAAACTACCACCTGACTTGTGATTTGGGTGATTTCATGTGGTCTGATGCACACGATGGAAAGCAGCAAATCCTTGAAAGGCACAACTAAACTTTCTGTTGTTCATGCAGGTGATACTGTGGACATCACATACAAAAATGGGTCTGACTACACTCCTTTGATGAATGGCAATTATATGAATGGCTTCAGTGGCTTCAGACTCTGGATGGACACCTAATGAGAAGACACACATTTTCTGCTCCAGTGACATGTGAACCAAATGTTGCTGGTGTTGTTCCTTACAGACACTGAACCTCTAATCCAAAATGGCGCAATTTCACTTGAATAAAGTTCTGGGATACGAGCAACACCTGTTGTTTTGACTGTTTTACTTTGGGGTTCAGATTCACAGAAATGCACAATGCGCAACAATTCCAATGGTAAATTCCTAGAAAGAACCCTAAAATAAAGTGTACAAAATGTTCTGCTGAATAGAGAAGACCGGGGATGTAGCACAACTAGGTATTCGCGCCTAACCAACTTGATTGTCAGTTATTGGTCTCCAGTGAAGAGGTTTTCCGTTGACAGATGAAGACAAAATGGTTCTCTGAGGCGCAGGTCGTAATTATGAGAATGGTCTGCAGGCAAATGGATCATTCGCATGGAGAACAAGTATACTTTTCATGCCAAAGATAGCCAAAAAGTGGAAACAATTGTGTGGAGCTGCAGGAAATATCACAATCAGAAAGAACTTGTCGGTAACAATGTGTCTGGATTTCATGACAGCCATCTGCCTCAACCTCAATTGTCTTGACCTGGTTCAGGATAAACCAAATTGTGAGTAAACCTCATGTAAACCTTTTAACTCTTCTACAACCAGACAAGGACAAGAAGCTAATGATGTCAGATCGCAACTCTCTTGACCCAGGAGAAGGGTCACAACAGGTTGATCCGAGATATGACGAAGAATGGTATTTTTGTACTGAGATGATCCTCCTACTTTGAATTCCAGGTCGCGTTGAGGCCTGGGCCTTGACCTAGGAAATGTGGTGTGGAACCAGAAAAACTGTGACAATTTGTCTCCACTGTTTGTTTGATTGCTGTAGAACAGCAACTAACCCTCAAGTCCAATCCACAGAGCTCTCAAAACTCAACTCAGACTTAAAATATGTCTCCCAGTCTCGATGATCCACACTGTGAAAACGACCAGGAGTTTTTTTCCTATTTGAACCAGTCTAGGGTCCTGAATAGTTCATCAAGGGATAGTTGTTTACTGAGCTTCACAGAACTGGTCTGGACTATGGAGAGAAACTTTACAGACCTGAAAGATTCGCAGGGAGACTGGTCAGTCGTCCAGTCTGGAACACGTATACTCGTGGATATTCTACAAAACTGCGTACTCACCTGCAAAGACAAAAATGTTCAATTTTCAACAAAACACGTTCAGGCATCAGATTGTGGAATCACTTTTTCAAGTCTGTTCCTCACAACTGACAAAACACAACACACACTTGCTCACTCAAACAACACACATACACACACATCTCTGGATGCCTAAAGTGCTTCGCGCTCGACCGGTGGCGGCCCAAACAACCACAAATGTGGACGTGGGTGCTTCCTTGTCCTGTGTTGGGTGAATAGGCCAATGGTGCGTGTCTTCAAGTGTGTGTTGTTCTTCTTGATAGACTTTCGGGGCAGTGCATATGCATGGTGACTGAATCATCTTTTTTCATTGATGTCCCCAACGTTCCAACTTTACTCAAAGGGACTCACCCCTTGGTATGTTTCAGGTGACTTTACCCTGAACATTCTAGCACAACGGTGGTTTGCAGCTTCTAATTTGTGATTTGAACACAGCTCAGTTCAATAGACACTCACATGGATGTCATGTTTTGCATTTGTTTCTGACAATGAATATACATGCACTTGAAATGATTTGTATCTATTTTATATTTATATTTATATTTATATTTATTATAGGCCGATTTCTCCAAAAATCAGACTATATTGTTTTCACCTCTGTCGGTTTTTTTTTTTTTTTGGGGGGTTTTTTTGTTTTGTTTTTTTTTTTGTTTGTATGTCTCCACCAAATGTTGTCAGGCTTAAGGCTTTTGAACCAGCCATCACAGCTCAATGCCCTTAACACCACAGCCCTCGAGGGTACTTCTGATGGCACTGACCAAAAATGGCATATCTAGGTCACATGTGTGGCCGCCATCTTGGATTTTGGCAAAAAACATGTTTTGGGCCATCCTGACCTCATTTCTTGACGAAAGTTTACCATCTCAGAGTATGTTGTAGGGGAACAAAAGCCCTTCAACATATGTTGCATTTTTAGCCAAGTGACCTAATTAACATATTCAAAATGGCTGCCAAAAATGGATACATTTATAGCTCGGC
>JAAUXT010060502.1_pt1 | contig 27020 bp, 37 predicted proteins | sample 7278171 | NCBI WGS metagenome assembly JAAUXT01 (sample SAMN14350112, study PRJNA611818) | marine sediment metagenome | isolation source: surface marine sediment (1.8m) | place: French Polynesia: Moorea | collected 2018-08
CCACCCCCCACCCCACCCACCGGAAAAACAATTTTCCATTCCAACTTGGACATTGTCCGGGTTAGGGTAACTCAGACATTGTCCGGGATACACACACACACACACACACACACACACACACACACACCCGGAAAAAAAATTTTCCATTCCAACTTGGACATTGCAATTGTTTTTTGAGAAACATAACACTATGCACACATTTGTCGACACACACAAGTGCTGTCCTGCCGATGTACGCTGCGCGCGGCTGATTCTCCACTTGAAAGTCTAGTTTCTGTTGGGAAGGGCTTGTGAAGAAAAGTTTCAATTGTGGTGCTTGTTTGTGTTTGTGTGCACGGAAGGAATGGTGTACGGATGCAGAAGAGTGCAGGAGAGCTCCTTCATGCAAACTGGAGTCCTTTTCGTTTTGTTTTTCCGCAGGGGACCGCGACGGGGACACGGTTCCTTGCTCAGTCAGGCTGGTACCCTTACGAGTCGCTAAAGTGGCCCAACACCATGTTTCAGGCAAAGGTCTTGTGTCTATGACTGGTGATGGCACACGGGACCAAAGTGAGGATGGTTCCACAGCGTCTACGGAGGACACTGACGTCTCACAACGGAAGGTTCGTTGAGAACAGAGTCATGTGTGTGTGTATCTGTGTTCCCAGGTCTGTGTTTTCGGGTTTTCATTGCTGCACTGAATTTGTTAACTTTCACGGTTCTGTTCATTTCTCTTCTTCTCCAGGGCATGAAAAAACGGAGAGGAAAATCATCTTCGAAGTTATCCAACAACACCAGCAGCCACAATGGCAACAAAGAGGACGAAACGGACCACGAGGTCAGTTCTTGATTGTTGCACACCGTGTGAGACACGAGATGGTCTCGTCAAACTTGAGTGAAAACCTCGCACCGTCAATTGACTCTTGATGTGCTGCAGAGCGACGACGACTCGACCGAGGATCCGCTGGAGCCGAGCGACTCCGACGACTCCGCGTCGCTCAAGGGCAGCGACCAGGACTTCGCCGTCTCCAGCTCCGAGGGTCGCAGGTGCGCGCACTGCTTTTTGCGTGTTTAGACCCGCAGTTGTGCTTGATTGATTTTTAACACACACACACACACACACACACACACACACACACACACACACACACACCGAAACAAACAAAGTACTGACAGAAGACTGAATATTTTTGACGTGTTACGTTGCAAAACTGTTTCAATTTATATTGAAAATGCCGACAGGAACATGGCGGACGTGACAGTCTGACATTTCTGTCGATCGCGTTTTGCCTTTTTCAATGAATTCAAGGATTTTAATAATTGCCAAATGGACTGAAATTTTTGTATGAATATCTACGGAAGTATTTCAGCCTGTTTTGGAATGGAATAAATATATTGAACTGTTGATAACACAGGATAAGGATCTGTGTTCATAGTGACCTTGTGACATTGGATTTGACATGTTCAAACGGTCTGCTGACCAAATTTTGCCTGTTCAGAACCCTGCACTGCAGAAAAAGATGGAACGTTCATCAGGTGAAAATGAGGTACTGTTGAATCAAATTTCTCAACTCATGCTTGGGATGGAAGAACGCATCAAGGAGGAGCTTTTGAAAGCACAAAACATCGCCATCACCTCTTTTCGAGATGATATTCGTGCCAGTCTGAATAATCTTCAGAGCAAACTTTCCATCGAGATGAAGGATCTCCACAAAGGGCTATCTGTTACTTCTGACCATGCAGACGAAAACACCCGACAAATTCAAGACCTCACAGTACATGTGCAAGTTTTGGAGGAGGAAAATAAACTCCTGAAGTGGAAGCAGACTGACATGGAGAATAGAGATAAAAGAACCAACCTTGTGCTTCAAGGTGTCCCTGAGACGGTGGCTGATTCTGCATTGGAGCAACACTTCCTTCAAGTCTGCAGGGATCATCTGAAAATCCAAGAGGAAATAAAACTGGAGAGGATACACAGGGTTGGAGTACAGGGCCGGAAGAGATGTCGCAACATAGTGGTGAAGTTCAATTCGTTCAAAGATTGACAACAGATTTGGTTGAAACGCCATATGCTGAAGAATACCGGACTGTATTTAGACAAACATTTTGCTCTCCCAGTGCAGCAGGAACGTGCTCAGCTTCTTCCCTTTTTGCAAGCTGCGAGAAAGAGAGGGGAAAAGGCCACCATGATCATTAACAAGCTTCTCATCGCCGGACAACATTTTTCTGCAAACCCAACCGACCTTCGATCACTGCAACTATGGTACAGCACCAACATCAAGGAGCGATCTGAGAAGGAGATCCAGACCGACACAGGACCTGCAGTAGCCTTCTATGGGCATTTTAGTGAACTCTCAAATTTCTATCTGACCCCAGTCAAAGTTGGAGATCGAGAATTCCTGACTGTCGAACATTACTACACAACAAGAAAAGCCGAAATAAATTCTCGCTTGGACCTTGCCCATTGGATCAAGTCAGTGCACTCTCCCCTTGAAGCCAATGTAATCACCAAAGAGCTGACCATGGAACCCTCAGTCAAACTGGAAGTGATGAGAATTGGCCTTCAAGCAAAATTTGCTGACCCCACCATGAAAGTGGCGTTGTTGGCGACAGGCAACAAGGTGCTTCTGGAAGCTGCAGAACGAGATCCATTTTGGGGCTGTGGTTGTGCAATGAATTCTGACCATATTCTGCACAAGGTCAATTGGAAGGATAACCATATGGGCCAACTGTTGATGAGAATTTGGTCCGAACTGAAGAAGTGACTTTCAGCAAAATGGTGATCGATCGACCCTGAACTGAGACAGACTGGAGTGTACATACCGTGAATGGATGAGTGAAAACACTAACAAATTCTGGAATGTGTGTTGTTCTTTTTCCATTCTTTCCTCTCTTGAATATATAACAAAAGATTCATGTTACTTGAATAGAATACATCTTTTTCAGTTGAATTTGGAAATTTTGTCTAACCGCTGAAAAGAATCATCATCAAAGGTGCCGCCCTATGATGTCACACATTCTTTGTGCATAACCGAGGCAGTTGTTGCCCAATTCTTGTACAAAAAATATGTCATTAATTCTGTACAAAAAATTTTCATTAACCAATTGTGGCATCATCAACGAGGTGCCAAAGGAAAAATATTCATATACCTTGAAGCCATGGAATCTATCCAGAAATGTCTTAAATTTGGGTGCCAAGGATTTGACTTTTATGCTAATGAGGTTGAAATCTCAGAACGAGGCTGCTGTTGCCATGCAAAAAAATTCCACGATTTTGAGTATTTATTGGAGTGTTCATCTCATAAATGCCAAATATTTTAAAAAACAAACTAAATTATGCCAATTTCCTATATACAACATAGAATTTATTCACAATTATTGATAAATATTAATAGAAAGATTCTAAAACAAATTTATTTGAGAAATTATAATAAATACTCACAAATTAAATTATTAAATGACATACATCCTAATCCTGGTCCAAATTATTTGAATATTGGATACACTAATGTCAGATCACTATTTTCTGACACAAATAACACATATTTAATTGAAGTTCAAGATTGTAAATTTAATCATTTAATAAAAGAATTTATTTACATTAATGACTGTGATATTATTCTTCTTACAGAAACATGGTGAAAGGATATTGAAATGTCAAAATACCAATTATACATTGAAGGATACAGAAATCCAATTTATAAAAATAGATGTCAAATAGGGGGAGGTTTATTGATTTATTATGAAGAATCTTTAAATGTTGAATTAATTCCAAATTTACAAAATAACCACATAGAAAATATAGTAGTTGAAGTCAAATGTTCAAATAAAATAAAACTTATATTTAACCTTATTTATAGATCACCTTCAAGTGAAAATAATATTACAGACCATATTATAAATAACATATATGATTGTTATAATTATAGTATACAAAATAATTACTCAGGAATTTACATTATAGGGGATTTTAATTTTCCAAATATAAACTGGTTGCATAGTGATAAAAATAATCATATCTTTTATGATGCAATAACTCAATCAGGACTTTTTCAAATTATCTATGAACCAACTAGATATAATAATATTTTAGATTTAGTAATCACAGATTCTCCAGGATTTACAAGAAATATAACAATTAACCCTCCCATTAAAAATTGTGATCATAATATTATTTTATTTAGTATTGAATATCAAGATAATCCAATAAATATTTTACCTAGGAAAATATATAAATATAATCAAGCCAACTGGGATAAAATAAATAAAAATTTGCAAAAAGAACCTTGGATTAATAAATTAATGTCATTAAATAACATTGATGACATGGTTTCCTACTTACAAGATGTTATTTATAAAGAAATGGAATATAATATTCCACATTTTATTTTAATTAAGTAATACAAAAAGAAAGAGACCTTTAATAAATTATAATATTAAAAAACAATTTTACAAAGAAGATTTCTGAAAATTTATACAGAAAATCCCACTAACTATAATAAAACAAAATACCTAAATGTTAAAATAAAATTAGATGAAATGTTTAAAAATGCTAGGCAAGAATATTACAATAATATTTCTGAAAATTTAAGACAAAAAAATTATAGTAGCAGAAAATTTTGGAATATTTGTAATAAATTATTGAAAAGCAAAATGAAAACAAATATTGGTGACATAATTTATAAAAGAAGAATTTATAAACATGATAAAGATAAAGTTAGAATAATAGGAGACTATTTTGCTGAACAAGTGACATTAGATGATGGAGTATATAATATAAATCTTGACTACACAACAAATTTTATAAGTAATAATATTTACACTTTTCCTATGGTAACTAAATATAAAATAAAAGAATTAATAAAAAATGTAAATATTCACACAGCTTCTGGTCCTGATAATATAAATAACATTAAAGAAACCTGTGACAGTTTAATAATTCCATTAGAATATATATTTAATTATTCTTTAATACATGGTGTATATCCAAAACAGTGGAAAATTTCAAATTGGACACCTTTACATAAAAAGGATTCAATTTATAAAAGAGAAAATTATAGACCAATCTCATTATGTAATAATTTAGGTAAATTGTTGGATAAAATAATTTTTAAAAGTTTATATACTTATTTAGAAAAAAAACTTATTAAATGAAAATAATTATGGTTTTGAAAGGAAATCTAGTTGTCAACATAACCTTTCAATGCTCTTACATAATATCTATGCAAATATTGATAAAAATTGTGATTCTTTAATTTTATTTTTAGATGTTGTAAAAGCTTTTGATAAAGTTGACCTTAAAATACTTTTACAAAAAATAAATTTCATGGGAGTGGATAGGACTGTTTTTTTATGGTTTAAAAATTATTTACAAGACAGATATAGTAGATGTGTTATACATGGTTATGAATCAGAATTATACCATATACAAAGTTCTGTAACACAAGGTTCAGTGTTGGCAACTTTATTATGGAGTATTTTTGCTTATGATATAACTGATAATATAATTAGTAATCCTTATCTTTTTGCTGATGATACAGCCTTAGTTGAAAAAATTGAAAGAGATGATATAAATAATGCATTTAATGTAATTCAATTTGATATTGACCAATTAATGGACTGGTCAAAAAATAACAAAATAGAATTTAGTACCACAAGAACAAAATATGTAATAATTAGTAACAGCCATCTACCACAATATCCCAATTTGTATATGGAAAATAACTTATTAGAAAGAGTGAATAATTATAAGCAATTAGGTTTATATATTGACCAAAATTTAAATTGGGAAACTCATGTAAATTATATAATACAAAAAGCACAAAAATTAATACATATGAAAAAACCAAAAAGATACAAAATAGATTTTTATACAAGTGAAAAACTGTACAAAGGGTTAATAGCATCTATTTTAGATAATTGTAGTATGTTTTATATAAATTCAAGTCAAAAAAATTTAAAAAGAATAACGAGATAAATTTATCATTGTGCTTTAATATGTGTAAAAGGTTCCAGATTTATTTCTGAAAATAAATTATTTCAGGAATTAGGTTGGAATAATTTTGTGGATAGAACTACATATCTTTCAATTACCATGTTTGCAAAGATTAAACTTACACAGACACCTAAGATAATTTACAATACTTTTTTTATTGACTTGCCAGCAAATGTGGGCAGAAATGTAGGTAAATTAAAAATTATTTTTTCAAAGAAAAATAAATTTTTCAATTCCTTCTATCTAAAAATGATAAGGTTATGGAATACTTTACCAAATGACATAAGAATAATAAATAATTATGCAGACTTCTTAGATTATATGCATAAAAAATATAGTGTACATCAATATAAAAAAAATCAATCTTTTTCATTATGATACAGAAATAGACAACATTTACATGAAATTGAGGTTTCAGTGCAGTTTACTAAATGCAGATCAATTTAAATTTAATTTTCGTAATACATCTCGGTGTACACATTGCACTAATAATAAACAAGAAACTATTCATCATTATTTTATGGACTGCAAAAAATATGATAATCAAAGGCAAATATTAAAAGAACATATTATTAAAACACATCAAAAATTCTTAAAGTTATCTAACAGACAAATAATACAAATAATTCAAGGTAAAAGGGATGAAGAAATTGAAAATTATACATATAAAAATATATATCAATTTATTAAATTATATATAGTGACAACAGGCAGATTTGTTCAATAAGAAAAATTTCAAAATGCACCATTAAAATAAGTCCATTGGCTTCAAGGTACCCATTTTCCTTTTAATTTATTTATTTCTTTGTTTTGTATGCGTGTGAGAACTGTATCAAGACGGTGATCAATAAATCGTTTAAAAGCAAGTTTATATTTTTGTTGCCAACAACAACAGAGCTCGAAAGCAGCACCGGAGATCATCTCAGGGTCGACACGAAGCGATGGAGGCTCGGCGGAGGCGACGCGAGAAGCGACTGCAGAGAAGACTGTGTGAGTCCCTTTGCTGTTTTTGGTGCAGTTTTGTGGAAAATTGGAAGTGAAAAGTTCTGACCAGCACGTCACCAAAAGTCGGTGCCCCTCGCCATTCGGATTACTCGCGGCTCAAGCAAAGCGCACGTGGGGTTTCTGCAATACTGTTCATAAAAATTTGCTGGACGTCACTCAAAAGCAGCAAGGCACACGAACATTCAAAAAGATGGGCTGTAACATCCCTCCCTCTCATCAGAAGACATCTGTGAAAGTTGGACCACGAATAAATGTACAGCATCACAGGTGGGCTCTGAACCACTGCCCCGTCCCCTCCTAGCAGCGAGGGGACATCTGTGGAGTTTTTCGGCTGAAGTGGCCGCGGCTGTCCAGTACCTTGCGATCTTGTTTTCTGAGACTTCAATAATCGATGTAATGTTGGAATGTTTAGGTTCCAGTAATTGGCGTTGATTCGTCTTTCTTGTAATTAACAAATCCGTTCGTAAGAAACGTTACACTGCTTTGTAGCTGTTAAGAAAGAAAAGCAAGAGTCTCCGGAAGCTTCGAGTGATGTGGAAACTTCCGCCCAAGGAAAACCTGGTCCAAAGAGCTCAAAAGCGAAACACAGCAGCTCACACGGAAAATACGATTCAGACACTGAAACTGAAGAGACCGAAAGTGCCAAGCCAGGAGCGGAAAATTCTGAACTGAAACGCGACAGAGACGTGAATGGAGTGCAGAATGGACAGAAGAGAACAAACCTGGGAAGCGATTCTGACAATCCTGACCCTGGCAAAGAAGCTAAAAGGTCCAGGTTTGAGGACGGAGTGATATCCGACTCGGACACAGTGGACGAAGACGGGGCGGCTGTTCGTGCCACAGACGTGATCAATGGGGATGCCTGGGCCTCTGACGACGACAGAACGAGTGATAAGAATAAGATGAAAAAGCAGAGCAACGAGGAAACCAAGCCGAACGAAGATGGTGGTAAGATTGCAACTGACTGCTTGCACCTGACACAACCGCTCACAATAATTTACAGTTCGTTTACTTGTGTTTGTGTTTCATTGCAAACAGCGGGAGATTGCAAACGTGTCCCAGTGTGCTCGGTTTTGTTTGCTACAGTTTGTGTGTTTCGTCCTTCAGACAGAAAGAAAATATCCAGCAAGAGACGCAGCAGTGTTGTCGTTTTGTCGTCCAGCGATGACGAGAAGACGGAGAACGAGGAAGAGGAGGAACTACACAGTGACTGGGATGAGGTGGGAATAACCGTGCCAAAACCTGTTTCTATCGTTTGTCCTCACGCTGTTTGTCCATTTGCCTTTCAAATTGTAAGTTGTAGTTTGGCCCCCTTTTGCCCTTTTGTGAGTAGATGTGATAAACTGGAGAAAAAACATCTTTGTAGGAGAGAAAGAAAGCAATGGAGGAGAAACGACAGAAGGCGAGAGAGATAGAAGAAAAGATAGCGAAAGAAAGGAAAGACAGGCGGGCTCTGATGGACTCTGGATCCGACTGTGAAATGTCCGACAGTCCCATCGATTCAGACGATGACTTTGAAGTGAAAAGTGAGCAGATCTGTTGATATTTTGTCTGCGCTCACATCGTGTGAGATTTGTTGGTGTTCGTCACCAATAATGATTTGTACCGAGGGTCAAAATTTGCAGGGTCCAACTTGTCTGGATACACGAATTTCCGTGCACAGCCCCCACCTCCCCACCTCATCCAGGACAGCAGTTTGAAGTCTCTGGTCACAAGTTCTCCCTCACGTCACGGGAACCACCCAGTCCAGCCACAGATTTGATCGCCTCCACCAGATCCAAACTCGGGCCACAGGTTGCGGTCCCACCGAGTCACAATTTCTCATCACAGATTTCCTTTGTGTTGGGAATGAACACGTTCACCGTTGTTTCAGAAAAACGGAAAAAGAAGCGAAGCAAATTCCACGAGAGCCACTATCCTGAGATAGAATATCGACTCGCTGTGTATCTCTCCGACTGTGATGAAACTGGATATTACAAGTGAGCATGCAGTCAACACACACAGTTTTCTCCAAAACCATTTTGAGAACTCTCAGCTCACGACGGATATTTACTGTGTTTGTACGGTATGTATTGCAGGCGATTGCAAGGCATCAAGTTGAAGAAAGCCCCTCGAAGAAAAGGAATTGTTGTTGAGGATGTTGAAGATTTGTCTGACAGTTCTGTGGATGGCAAAAAGAAGAAGAAAGGAAGGAAATCTAAGAAGAAAAAAGGGTCGGATTTGACGCAGAGTGACTCTGATTTTGAGCCGGTGAAACGCAAGCGAAAACGGAAACGAAAATCCTCGTCATCGGACACTGATGTGAGTTTAGTTCTCGAAGAAACGTTCTGTTTGCGTCACACGCATCAATGAATTAACGAAATCTTGTTCTTCTTGGCAGACGGAAGATTCACAAGCCAAGTCACGCAAGAAAGGAAAGGGAAAGAAAAGGCGGCGAATCAAGAAGTTGTCCGACTCATCTGGACAGGAGGGAGATGTAATAACTTCTGCCGTTACCTTCTCTGAAAACAAACTTCGTGAACAAAACAAAATTCCGTTTGCGCTTCACAGAGTCCTGAAAGTTCTGGCTGTATTTCAGGAAGGCGAGAAGAAACAGAGAAAGCAGATCAGGAAGGTTCTCAAAGACAAGAAATTGGCCGAGGAAACCAGACATGCCGCGAAGGAGGAGGAAGAGAGGCGCAAGAGAATCAAAGAGCGACAGAAGCTGGTAACAGAACCGTTCACACGAAATGACCCTCATGTTGCTTTCTGTGCTTGTGCTTCTAAAATGTGTGACGTGTGGAGTGAGTTTCGTTCCTCAGGTTGCGTCTCTCATCAACATGTTCAAAACTTTCAGTACAACGCTGTCACTGAAATCGATGAGGAGACAAAAGAGACCATCACAACCAAGTGCGTTCTCGAGACCACAGACGACGACAAGAAAGAAGCGTTGATCGAGGTCAACAGTGGACTGGTCAAGAAATTGAAGCCACATCAAGTGGAAGGTACGTGTTGGCTGGGACATTTCGGGGAACTACAGTGGCTGAAAAATGCCCTGTGTATTGGACTTTTGTGCCGTAACTCTGTGTCGGTACACTCTGGCGCAAGTTTTTGCGGCTCGAGACAAATATCACCAAGCTATAATGTTCCTTGCAGCCGTGAAGTTCATGTGGGACACGTGCTGCGAGTCCCTGTCTCGGATGAAGGACGACCCTGGAGGCGGCTGCATTTTGGCGCACTGCATGGGGCTCGGCAAAACCCTGTCGGTAAGAAACAATCAGTGGAGCAGGGAGAACGGAAATAGCGTGTGAATGGCTTGCAGAATGATTACGAAGCGAATCTTTGATCTTATCTGAGCGGCGCTCCTGCCTGACGTGTTGTCAGATGGTTGAGCATCCCGTGATCTCAACGCCGAGAATATGACTGCAAGAAGGGAAACATTATTGTGTGCACATCTGGGTGACACGAGCAAGAAAACTGCGAATTTGAATTGTGTGAACCAGTTGAGTATTCCGGAAACATCTGGCTTCACTTTGGGTTCATTTCTCGCTGCAGTTGATCACCCTTGTGCACACGTTGATGCGGCACGGCGACGACACGGGCGTGCACACGTGCATGGTGATCTGCCCCCTCAACACGGTGCTCAACTGGCAGCGTGAGTGGGTCTCGTGGAGCCAGTACGTCGGCGACGACGAGGAGTACGATGTGAGTTTCATCAGATTCCCTCCCGAAGAAAAGAAGAACGACGGTGGTGTCTCGGGCTTGCGCAAAGAACAACTCCATCTTCAGTCCGAGGTCGTGCTGCAGTCTGCCAATGATTTACTTTTGCTTGGAAATGCAGGTGTACGAAATGGCAACTGCAAAGTCGATTGATGAGCGCACGTTCACCCTGAAGGAGTGGCACAAAGATGGCGGTCTGCTCATAATTGGATACGAAATGTACAGAAACCTCACCCAGCACAAGTTCCTCAAGAAGAAAAAACACAAGGACATCATCGACTCAACGTTGGTCGATCCAGGTCAGTCAAGCCGAGAGATTGACAGAGACAATCTTACATGACAAGCGATGTGTTGTGGTTTGGGGCTGGCCCAGAACTTCGCGAGTTGCAAAGCATGGAGCAAATCAGAAACTCTATTTGTAGGTCCTGACGTGGTCGTGTGCGATGAAGGTCACATTCTGAAGAACTCTGATTCGGCTGTGTCGAAAGCCGTGGCAAAAATTAAAACGAGGCGCAGAATCGTGCTGACGGGAACTCCGCTGCAGAACAACCTGGTCGAATGTGAGGACCTGTTGTGCGATCTTACGAGTACAACCTCTGACTTGTGGTGGTTGAAAAGCAACGCGTGTCTCAAGCGAAGGCGCCGTCTCAATGCTGACAGTTACAAGATTCTGATTGCAGATCATTGCATGGTAAACTTCGTGAAACCCAACTTGCTGGGGACGCTGAACGAGTTCAAAAACCGATTCGTGAATCCGATCACAAACGGGCAGTGCAAGGACTCCACTTCGCACGATGTCAGGCTCATGAAAAGGAGAGCGCACATTCTGCACGAGACACTTGATGGCTGTGTTCAGGTACCCACCTTTGTCATTCACACACTGTGAGATGTCTTCTGGACTTTGACGAGTGTGAGATGAGCCAACTTTCTATTTCAGAGACGGGACTACTCAGCTCTCGCCAAGTTCCTCCCGCAAAAGCACGAGTACGTCATTTCGGTCAGGCTCACAAAAACGCAGATTGAGCTCTACAGGAAATACCTTGACAGAGGTGGGTTGTCTTAGCCCTGTGCCAGGCTATCAAATCGAAGGAAGCTTTTCTTTTTCTTTTTTTTTTTTCTTTCTTTTGAAAGAAAAAATTGCTGTCTTGCTGCCTGTTGTCAGACAAGTGTTCCCATTTGTTTCAAGGCGCTGCGAGTGAGGGTGAGAATCGTGTCGGGAAAGGAGCCATGCTCTTCAGCGACTATCAGAATCTCATGAAAATCTGGACCCATCCTTGGGTGTTGAAACTTGCGGAGATCCGCGAGGAAAACAAGGTGAGACAAACAAACAACACTCAAAGAGTCGCAAACCAGTTTCAACCAGTCGGTGGTGTTTCACAACTTTGCATGGACGACCTTGTTTCCACAGAAGCTGAAAGCGGCAGTAAGTTCGACCTTTTCATTTGTTTTGTGCTGTTTCGTATCGGTTCGTGTGTCGTCGACTTCTGGTGATGAGGTGTTCAAGGGCGTAGAAATCTGGCCGAAGGCAATGCAGAAAGAATCAAGAGCGCCCAAACGAATGGTGTCGTGGTGGGTTTGCGGCAGCCGATCCAAACAAATAGTGGGATGTAGTACCTCACGGCGATATCATGCGTCAACAGCGAACATCGCTGGGTTTGCAGCACGACCGGTGACGATTTTTGCATTTGGGGGACTGATATAGGACGTCTAGTTGGTGTGATGGTCACTCGAGCAAAGCCGCTTGAAGTTGCGTTACGAGTTTTGATCTGTGTGGCACCATTCTCGGTTGGCGATTCGTCAGATCGGTACAGCTTCCGTGTTCAAACTGCGAGCACAAATGTTTCTCGTTGTTCCGTTCCCACAGTTGCATTCAAAATGTTCCGTCTCTGTGTGAATTGGTGTCAAACCACCAAATTCAGTTGCTGTGACTGCAGGAATCGATGGTCTCGTTCCCTAGTCGCAGAAGTAATTGAAATGTCACGGCGAGCTTCCAGGCCGCCCAGTCCAAAGACTGGACAAGATGAACTGAAAATCCCGCAGCAGTTTCCGGAGCTGGACTCGCTGAGGCAGTTGGTCGACGGATGCCAATGTTTCTGTCAAGGGGCATTTCTTTCTGTTGGCTTTTCTGGTGTCGAAACACACACACATACATACACACACACACACACACACACACACACACACACACACACACACACACAACTTCTTGCAGACAGGAACTGGAATATTCATTGCAGTTTCCTGTGAACACGATCCCAGTTTTCAGTGGTCTTCCATCTTGTTTTGTTTTCAGTTGTCGAAGTTTGTGGACGACAGCGAGGATGAGGGGGAAATGACGCTCAGCAGCAGCAGCGAGGACGAGCGGGGACGCGGGCGGCGGCGGACCCGCGCCGACCGGCAGCGCAGCGGCTCCCGCAGCGCCTCGCACAGCCCCAGGCGCTCCCACTCCGGCAGCGACTCGTGAGTAGCTGTCCGGTATCTTTGCTGAACGACAGAACGCCCCTGTACCTTCCATTTCTGGAACGTCAGATTCTTCTTTTCAATGTTTTGCAGCCTTCCAGATTTGCCAAAGTGGGTGGTTGTTGTTGTTTTTGCGCGATATTTTCGAACTTTGCATGTGATTTTGCACACCTATCGGTAAGGTTTTGAATGAGCCACGTAGCGCCAAGTCCCACGTTAGAACGTGTTTGCAGTTTTGTTTGCGAATGTTGACGAAAAATGTTGCAGTCCCAACTTCATCCTTGTGCTCCATTTCAAGCGAACGGTCAAAATTGTAGGGCAAATGATTGGACGTGTGTTTGCACAGCAGTGACTTTGATTTGGGTTTTGATGCAGTGATAGCTTGGCAAAGCTGAAAGAGAAAGCGGACGCCCAACTGGAAGAGCTCAAGAATGACACAGTCGGCGTCAAGAAATGGAAGACGAGGTCCAAAGCCGCAGACGCAGGTGAGTGTGGTGCTGACCAGCTTCGTGCTGAAGAAAATACAAGGAAGATCAACGCTAACAATGAGAGGGAGGCCGGTCCTACACACAGTACGATTCGTTTGACAGATGACGAGGTGAACGTACCGCCGCCCGACGAGCCGGCGGACAACAAGGTGAGCCAGGAGTGGTGGTCCGAGTTCGTCGCCGAAGAGGACCAGTTCAAGGTGGAGCTGAGTGGCAAGATCTCGCTGCTGCGGGAGGTGCTCACGATGTGCGAGGCCATCGGCGACAAAGTGTGAGTGAAGGACTCTGGCTTTGGTCACTTTGGCCAAATTGCAATTGGTAAAGTTGTGTTGTTTCGCGTGGTAGAATGCGTTGCCAATGTATGCAGGGACATTTCATTTGCAGGTTGGTGTTCAGCCAGAGTTTGCTGTCCTTGGATCTCATCGAGGATTTCCTGTGTCACTGGCACGACCAGATCATGGACAAAGCAGCTGCTGAGAATGGTGGAGAGGTGAGTCGTGTTGTGGTGCGGTGAAATGGAAGCGATTCAACTTGTGGTGGCAACAAAATGTCGAAGCCTTGGTGCGAGAAATGAATGTCAATTCCTAACAGGCACCGGTGGGTCTCAATGGCTGGCTGCACGGGTTCGACTACTTCCGAATGGACGGCTCCACAAACGCACACAACCGCAAACGCTGGTCCGAAATCTTCAACGACGAGAACAACATCAGGTGAGAAACGGTTTTGTGTGGCTGTGTTCGTTGATTGCAGCACACGTGACATTCACGGGGATTTCTTCGCGTTTCTAGCAGCTGAACCATTCCGTTTCAGAGCTCGTCTGTTCCTCATTTCAACCAAAGCCGGCTCGCTCGGGACGAACATGGTCGGTTCGAACAGGGTGATCATATTCGATGCCTCGTGGAACCCTTCGCACGACGTCCAGTCCATTTTCAGAGTGTACAGATTCGGACAGACGAAGCCGTGCTACATCTACCGCTTCCTCGCTCAGGTAACAGACACAGGAACCTTTGTGCTTTTGTTGTGCCCAGTCTGTATGAAACGAGTCCCACATGTGTAAACGAATGGATACTCGCGTGTAGGGTACAATGGAGGAGAAGATCTACCGTCGTCAGATCGACAAACAGTCGCTGTCGGCCCGCGTCGTCGACGAGCACCAGATCGACCGACACTTCTCCTACTCCGACCTCAAGGAGCTGTACCAGTTCGAGCCCGTCGAGGACGACGTGCAGGAGGTGCCGGCGCTGCCCAAGGTCAGTGCGATCTGCCATGTTGACGTTTTCTCGAGGTCAAGGTCCCGTATGCCCCAATATTTTCAAGGACAGTTCAGCACGGACCTGTACTCCTTGCAACTTGGTGGTTGAACGAAACTTCAGGTCGACATCAAGTGCGCGTCTTTGTGAGCTTCGTGTTCGCGTTGCAGGACAGATTGCTGGCGGAGTTGCTGACAAACCAAAAGAACTTGATAGTGACGTACCACGAGCACGACTCGCTGCTCGAGAACAAAGTGGACCAAGTGCTGAGTGAGGAGGAGCGCAAGGCGGCGTGGGAAGAGTACGAGAACGAGAAGAAGGGGCTCATCCAGCGCACTGGTGAGAAGCGCTGCTTTTCTAGCGCTCGGTTCGGTAAAGCCGGCGCGCGGCTCTGCAATGACTGATATCCTACGTAATGCGTGTGTGTGTGTGTGTGTGTGTGTGTGTGTGTGTGTGTGTGTGTGTGTGTGTGTAAATGCAGGCGGGCTCGAGTGAGTGGGTCTCCTTGTTTGGCGGGGTGTGTTCATGTATGTGTGTGCGCGTGCGTGCGTGTGTACCAGGACATGTGAAACACGACGTGGAGGCGTTGATCGCATCTCTCATTGTCAACACTTGCTCGAGGTGACCGCAGTTCTCTTTGAAATGTCCAAAGCATGTGTTCGCCATTTCAGGACAACAATTAGCTTCAAGAGGTTCAGGGGGGGGGGGTCGCAATGGGAGGACAATTCCGCAGCTTCGTTGACTTGAGATCAGTGTGAAATTCGTTCCTTTTTTCAGCGTACAACTACAGCATGGGTATGCAGCAAGGAGCGGGCGGCTTCAACAACATGTTGATGCAGATGCAGCAAGACAGTAGGGGAAACACCATGTTCGTCAAGTTCAATCAGTCTTCAATGGTGGCAAACCAGTACCTCAGCAACACAACCAACGCCAGCATGGCATCCATCGAGGCGCTCACCAGAGCCACAGTGATGCAGGTAATGTCACAACTTTCTGTGAATTTGATCGCATTTTCGACTTGTTGGGATCAGAAACGGTGAAAGGAGAGTTGAAAATTCATGTTTTCCACTGCAGAACCCTGGCATCACGCAGGACGAGTTGCGGCAACGCATAGAGCGGTTCGTGACGTTGCAGATTCCACACGAGCAGCTCATTGCCTTGCAGCAGCAGAATATGGCTTTGCAGCTGCAGCAACAAAATGTACGTCATATTCATGATCAGTGGTACTCTGACATCTTTGCATCCTGGACACATTCAGACCTCAGCTACGAATGCACGCTAGCGTGCGTGTTCTCAGTGCCTCTCAGTCCAGGTAGCATTGTGTTACTGACTGGCGGCTTCAATTTCACACGCACTGAAAATGTGGGTGCTTGTATTGCAGTCACCGTTGGTAGGTTGTCAGGCTTCAAAGAATTAAAGTTAGGACTTGGGAGGGGCAGGCTGTTTGGCGGATGGTGACAAGCAGATTTCATCCAACCCATTCCCCCACCGCCAAACAAAAAGGAACTGCAAAGAAAATTGTGCTTGCAAATCTGCTACTTTCCCTGGGACGTCTTTCTTTTGTTTTTTTTCACCCACCATGCTGTGCAGTGTAGAACGTCAAGAAAGCGGTGTCCCAGGCAGCTTCCCACACTGAAAATTCCTTGTTTTGTTTTGCGCACAGCGGGAGAGACAGGCGCAGTACCAAAGATTGCAGGCCGGTTATCAGGTGCGGCAGACCCCAGGTGAGATTTTCTCCGGTTCATTTGAAGCCTTTCTCCAACATCCCCAATAGTCTGTCAGGCGTCACCAGGTTTGAGACATTTTTCTGAATTGGAGGGTTTGCGCCGTGAATGTCGCAGGGTCTTCAGAAAATCGTTGCGTGTCTACGGTTTGTGTTCACGTTGAACTCCTGGACCCGCGATTTACTGAAGGAAAGACTGGTCCAGTGGAGTTACAACAGTCCTGCCGGACGTGTGTTTGCGCATTTGCGGATGGGGTTGCCGGGCCAAAATCCCTGCGTCTTTTGTGGGAGTATCGGTAAATTTGTCCTCAGCCCATCCTGGGCATATTTGTGAACAAACGTTTGCCTCTCTTGTGGGATGCCATCAGTGGGCTATGGTTGGCACATCCCGTCAATGTGACTTAGAACGCTCCAAGCGATTGCGGATCTTCAACACGTCTGTGTGTACGCTCACTGCTGCAGGTTTGCAAGTGGTCGGGTCGTTACCAACAGCAGCAGCGCCTGTGAGGATCGCACCGGCTCCAAGCACCAGTTCTGCTCCAGCGTCTGCACAACCCACAGATCAATCAACTGCTACCATCAGAAACCTACTCGACACACAGTAGGTTGTAATTTTGCGTTATTATTTTTGCGTCAAGTTGAAAGGATTTGTATCATACAGTGTTAAATATTGTCGCCGTTCGGTTTTGCGTCTGTTCACGGCCGTACTGTGCCCGAAATTGTATCCGGGAAACTAGTATGGGTGTTTCTCGAGTTCATAGATTCGTTCCGTTGTGCTGTCGGGCATTGCGTTCAGTTGGCCTTGTCCCAACTATTCTGTTGTATTGAAGCCTGAGATTTTGATTGTTGTTCGCGGTTGAACAGTGACAAGGTGGGAGCAGCAGCAAATCGTCACCCAGTTGACCTGGGGTTTTGAAAGTTTTCACGCGCTGCTTTCTGAGACAATTAAAAAGCAAGTGAGAAGTAAGATGTCAGAGAAAGGTTGGCAGCGTCAGAAATTCATTGGTGTGAGTGTGTTGGAGAAAAGGCGAAACAGAGAACGTTTGGTTTCAGCAAGCTCAGTTGTCTAAATGTTGAACGTGAAGAAATGTAATAAAAGTCGAGAACCGTATTTTATCCACCCAATTCGATGCTTTGATATTTCACTGTTGACGCCGCCTGGTTTGTGGACAGGGAGTTTCCCTCGAATCGGGCGCAGGTGGGACGTGTGTCGCGAACACAGACGGTTTCCTCCTGCCTCTGGACAAAATATCCGTGGTGTAACCACGTGTGGCATGGCGAACATGAAAGGTGGAAGATGCTCCCCTGCGAAAGGAGGAGAGTCGGTATGAACACCGACCCCACGAAAACTTGAAGCATTTGTTCTTGACGCTTGCAATGATCCTGGAGATCGCGCGTCTTCAACACGTCCTGCTGTGTTCTTGTTTGAAATTGCCGGTTCAGCAGACGAATATTTCCACAAACAGCTGAGGTGCCACAATGGATGGGGAGCAACGCTCGTTTGTTGACCCTGGTAAAGATGCAGAACTTGTCCGGCGTTTGTGGTTTTGTTGATCAATGAAACACGGCCTCGTTTGGCCACAGCTCCCATGGCTTTTCGACGTGCTCTGGTCTTCTGGTCAGGATGACCAATGACATGACAAGGATGATCGCTGCGAACGCAAGCAAAAAAATCCTGTCTAATGTTTCGGCGAGGTCGTGCCATTCATTACGCCGAACGCAGTTCTGCTTTTCAGGCGTGTTGCTTTTCGGTGGAACTTCCAGGAGCACTGGAGCTGCAGAGTCATTTCCTTCGTACGTCTGACCCTTGGCTGAATCTGAGTGACACCTCTGGGCGTTTTCTCCATCGCTGCTTGCGCGTACAGATACGAGGACGCAGGGAGCGAGTGTCCGTAGAAAGATGAGCCTGACGGCGTACGGAATGGGTTTCTCGGGACTGCGGTAGTGGATGTTGACTGTGACGGCGGCACAAACCGCCGCTGCCGACAGAATGAAGATGCAGCTTCCAAAAAATTGACCTGAAAAGGGAAAGTTTAAAACTGACAGGTTGCACACGGCAACGCTCTTCGTGCACATTTATCGTTCAGTTTGTTCATTTATGAAGCTCGACATCGCTTCTCTCACAATGCAGCCTTTTCCTCCGATCACTCGAGTGTTGCGCTTTCAAGTTGTGGAAGTCGATACCTTTTCACAACCAACATTACTGCTTCAAAGACATCATAATGTGAAAGGTCCATTGTCGTGTGAGCAGCATCAGTTGAAGTTGGCAGTCAGATCCATCCAACAGGTTGGAAATACCTGCGAGTGAAATGGTGTCGGATTTGGGCGGCAGGGTGTCGGTGACTATCAAGAGGAAAACTGTCTGCGCGAGCAGCACGGTGACGCCGAGCGACACCTTCTCGCCGCAGTCGGGCGGCAGACAGAACTGCATGAGCGCCGTGATGGTGATGGCGAGGCACGGCACGATCAGGTTCTGGATGTAGTAGGTCGGCTGCAATGTCAACAAGTCGTGCTTCACTTTGCATCGTGTCCGGGCTGCGGTGCTAAACGTCCCGGACAATTGTCAACGAACGGCGTGTCAGAGTTGGAAAGGACGGATGTGGCCTGTGAGAATATTGACGGTTTGTTGGTGAGGTCACCGCTTCTGTTCCAGAGTTTCCGGGAAGTGAGGTCAATTGATGTCAAGTTGGTTTTGTGCTTCAATTCCGTGATGACGATTTTCGAAACAGAACTGACAACTCCGTTGATCTTCTAGATATATCAAATTCAGAACCAAACAGGCAGCACAAACCTTTTCTGTTTCAGTATTTTGTCGAGGACTGAGATTGGATGTTGCTTTCTGTGGCTTTAGGCAAATGGGGACTGTCTCCTGTGCAGGCTAATTGAAGGCACTTGGAATCCAATTCATCGCGAAATTGACAGTGAACAAATTGATGTTGGTTCTCTGCTCGGGAGATTGATCTGCATTGTGCGCAACAACGTTGGCGCATCAAACACGCGGAAATGGTATCCTCTCCAAAGCTAAAAGGGTTTCGGCAAGGGGACACGTCTGCATTTCTCATGTGATTGTCTCCAGCTGCAGCGATTGGAGTCAAACGGAGGCCATTTCCCCTGTTGAAGCCAGAAATGCGTGGCGCATCAACAAGCAGCGAGCAAACGAGAAAGGGTACCTTTCTTCTGAGTGAGATCCAATAGGTGACGTCCGGATACTCCACCTCTTCGTCCACCGTGCAGCAGTCTCCGTACACGCGCACGCGGTGCACCGCCTCTGCGTTCAGCACTTCCCACTCACCTGCAGACAGGTGTGGACAACATTGTCCCTCATTCTGGCTGAAAGTGCCACATTTGGAAACATGACAGATTTATTAATTTCTAGATGGAAGTTGTTTTCACACATCAAGTGATCCATGTCAAAAGACCGTGCGTGTCGAAAGGCTATCTACGTGAACACAAACTTTACTCACTCATCAACATCATTATTACTCACTATTACCATTTGGCGCCAGAGCCAACGTTGCTTTGTCGGAAGCCTTGGTCAAGTTGATTTTTTGCTGGGTGTGTGTCCACGAACCAAACATCATTCTGCACACCTTTTGCACGAAAAAGTTGAAGAAATTAGACAAACAGTCACGCACTCTGGGCACATGCAGCAATTGCACCTCAGGTGGTCCCGATTCAGTGCAATTGCGAAAGCGGAAAACCAAGTTGCTGTTGAATATTTCAAACGAGGTTTTGATTTGTTTGGTTCTCTCAGATGATGGTTGAGTTGTGAAGCAGGTGGATGACTTCGGACGACAAATCTGGCTTGTTTCTGTCAATTTGTTTCCTTTGTCCTGATTAGTAAATCATGACCAATCGCATCGTGCGCAGCTGGGTGTGAATTTAGAAAACCTCGGGTTGATATAAAACAGCACAAAACGAATGGAGGAGCTTCACCTGGGAATCCCAGGGAAAATAGGTGATGTCGAGCGTACACGTCGTTTGGACGATCATGCTGGGAACCCACATGACCAGACCGTGCGCCGTCACCACCACTTTCTCCATGTTGTGGTTCAGCAGCAAAAACTGACCACCAGCTCTGTATACGAATGTAAATGCAGAAGTTGATTCCGTTGCTGCATGGAGAGTGTCTCACCAACAAACAGACTCGGTCACAAAAAACGATCAAGAAAATGTGAAACGGTTTTCTCATGAACCAAGAAGGACCCTGCGTTCAATGGTCTGCCTGCGAAAATGTCCTTGTTTTTTGTTTCTGTTCCTGGAGTGTGGAGTTCCAGTAAATCACTTACACATTATACAGGGCGATATCTGGACGCCAAATTCGATCTGGTCGGACCGATATGGCTCGAATTCCACCGTATTTGTCAGGATTCCACGACAGGAACTCGTCTCTCCACATCTGAATGACAATGAAAACAATGCATGCGGCATCTGGGATCTGGTGGTTTGTCCTTTTGTTCGTCAATAATTCTTCCTGTGGATTCTGCAAATATCTGCAGCTTCCTTTTCCCAACAAGAATTCTGATTTTGATTCACCAACGTGATGTGGCCGTTTTGTGAAGCAAGGGGATGGCACACGGATGTCAATTTTTATGTCTACTCGTATGTGCCTCACAATTTCGCGAGTTGAATGGGAAAACTGATCTGACATGTTCGGTGATTTTTTGGTGAAATGGAATCGATCCGTGTACTCGAAAAGACAATGTCCCAACCAGCTCTCTTCACAGTCAGTACGAAGGGAAGAAATTACAACAAAGCGTCTGATAACATATCGCAAAATTGTTGGACGACCTCCCTGGTTTTGTTTTCTTGTAACGAAACGTATTTACTCGCAAGGGTTAGTCTATTTCGGACACGCTCCCAAAAGTCTGGAAATGAAACTCAAATCATGAACAAAATTGCTTTGTAAATCTTGTTGTGCTCCGTGCAAATGCAGCAGCCTTCATTCCCATTCAACGTAAATGTGGAGACATCAGTGAGCTACGAGTAAATCCATTTGAAGCGACATTCCACAGCTGTGCTCAGAATACGTACCAGTGTAACCCACACTCCGGTCTCGAAAATTTGTTCCCTTTCGTGCTGCAAGAGATGAACAATGTGAGATTCTCTGGTCAAGCAAAGAGGGAACCATTTCATTGGAGGTTCGGGTCTCTTAGCAAACCGTGAGGAATTGAACGAAAGCAGTGATTGGTTCCAAGTTCTCAGCACATCTGAGAGACGTTTTGATCGTGCTGGTCTGTTGTTGCTCGATGTTGTTCGAAGCGGATGAGGTGCAGATGGTCTGCATGGTGTGAGCAAAGTGGGAAATGTATGCACGGCAAACTTCACAAAATTTGCAGCCAGTGCACAAAACAATTTAACAAGCAAGAGAACAATTGTTCTTACAGGTTTTCTGTTCAGAAATAAACTAGCTTTGGCTCCATTTGGTGCGAGAATAGAAACATTTTCCCAGATCCATGTCAGAGGCATGAAACCTGAGATGGGTGCACATGTGCATCAGAATTTCGTTGTCTTTCGATCTCGCGAAACTTTTGATCTTGCGAAAAAAGTGCTACTTGGGAACTTCTCAATGATTCGTCTCGATCGTGCTTTTGTCTGGGACACGCGTGACAAGAACAAGCAAATCTGATGCATCAGTCGGAAATGAAACGAAATTTTTGGCACCGATTTTCTGCCCCATCTTCTTGCTGATTTCAAATTTTGGCCACGACAGGGATCTCAAGGTTACATATCAATGCGTGCGTGCGTGTGCGGTACATCGAATCCAGGGGCTTCTTACGAGTTCGATGATGATGTTGAGCACCAGGTCGATGGACACGTTGACGGCGCTGGCCGGGTTCAGCACCGGACGAGCTTCAGGATCGTAGTGCGAAAACAGATCCGAGAGCAGCTGAGACTCAATGGACCTGTTGTTCGGTGGGGAGGTTCCACCTGCAGAACGAGTGGAAGCGGAAACGATTATTGTGCGCTGCTGTCGTTCTGTATACTCGTGTGAATTCAGTCTGAGGGTCTGCAGCCAGTTCCGGTGGTCGTGCAGGGACGCCCGAAAGGTCACAAAACCGACGCGAGTAGATCTGAGTGTTTTTTGCGTGTCCAAATCTTTGTTTCTGTTCCAATACGGATACCACACTGCGTGTTAATTTCTCTGCTTGTTGATCTCGTGTGCATGAATTGAATGTTCCGCTTGGATATTTGCTTGACAGTTGAAGGTCTGTCCTGCAGTTTCGTCTGCGATGTTCGGCTCAAGTGGTTTGTGCCGCTGCAGACATGTCATAACGAGCATTTGTAGACAACGGCACTTCGAATGTAAACTTTATATCAAGAACCAAGTCCATGCGTGGAAGACGTTGATTGCCCAACAGTGAACCAAAGCAGAAATTTGATAAACAAGACAAAATAACAACAGGGCTCGCTGGGGAAATCAAGGCACATGAAGTCTCACCTGCTGATGCGAAAAAGATGGCAATAACCACGAGCTGCCTTGAGATTAAATCCATGGTTGCGTTGCGTGAAACATCCAAGTTCCTGTCGAAGTCCTATCTCAGTGACAAAATGAATGGAAACTGAAATCTTCAGGCCAAGTCATGCACACTTCATCGGGAATGTCCACAAACACACAACAGTTGTTTGAGTTTCCTCCACATTTGTGCTGTCTGAGTTTGCTTCACTGCCATATTTGATGAATGAACTTCATTTCTTTGCAAACACCTGAGTAAGTTTTCATCCTTCAATTTGCATGTATTTCTCAAATCGAATTGAGCTGTTATTTTCTCCAGCTCCAGATGAGCCAATCACCCAGATGCGTGCAACGCGTCTTCGGCGAAGTTGACTTCGTGGATTCAAATCCAGCTCTGTTCCAATTCAATTACCCGTGGACCCACAGTTCCACTTTATTCGACCAGAAACAAACACTGAAAAAATTGAAACTTCCCACGTGTGTATTGTGTTTGTTCGTTTTGATTTGACGTCAATTGACGTTCAAGTGCTGGATTTGAAAAAAGAACAGGTCGGACAAACAGATTTTGCGAAACGTGCGCAGATCCAAAATGTAAAATTTTGTTTGCCCACGCAAACGACCTGACCAAAAGCTGGCAGTAAAGCTGTCGAGGATTCCACAATGTTCAGCACGTAAATCCACCTCAAAATCGCAAGATTCTGGTTGCCTTTAGACTATTTATGCACACGGAGCAAAACACGTCCTTGCAGCTGAACCAATTATGCAAACCAAAATGGCCTTTGCGTGCAAGCAAAGTTGTGCACAAATATGCATCCTCTTATGCTCCGGACTTGGCAATTTGGTCGCTGCAGACGCTTCACACTGCGTGCATGGTGTGGGGAAGCTGCTCGTTCTGAGCACAAGAGATGTTTTGTGCGACTTGAGGCTTTCCACGGAAAGGATCTGGCCTGGATGCCTGTTTACACTGCATAAAACATCGCCAAATTTGTTCACAAGAAAATTCCATCAGACTGCACTTGTGTTTTGCAAACTATTGTATTCCAATTTCGTCATGGTGAGCGAATGAGCTGCCGTGCATGGCGACGAGATTTCACTGCAAAAATGGGAATGTCTTGTTCTTCAACAGGGGCTTTATCAAACATTTCCAAGTTTGGCTTTTCTTTTGAAGAACTGCTTTCTTTGTTCTGTTGACAAGGATTTAGCGAAAGGACAAATGTGTAGTTTCCATACTCCCCCCCCACACACACACGCACCCCAAATGTCTGTTTGGCACGCAGGTTTGCTCGCATGGAGGCTGCGGGACCCGAACAAGATTTTTGCATAATTCCGACTGCAGACTTTTCATTTCTTGCTTGTGTGTTCAGTGTTCCAAAGTCGGAATTATTGAGTTGTTCCATTTTCCCAAAATTTTAAATTCCATTGGGCTCATGGCTACTTCCTGTGGTCGTTGTTTGTTGAGTTTCGTGGAACACAATTACATGTAATCTGGGGTCTGGCACAGGGCTCGTGGTGGTTCCTAATTTGAAAATTGCCTTGTTTTCGTTGTTTTGGTGAAATTGTCCACAATGTATGTGCATACTCGTATCCTCCCACGAGGAAAGCGGTGTTTGCGAATTCTGATTTTTGACTCGTTTTCTGTTGCGAGAAACACAAGAGACACAAGAGACATCAACGGAGTGCTTGCAGCCCTTTGACGTTGTATGTTCAGCTCTTGGCAAATGGAGCCATTAGGCCTAAATGCTGTGCAGAATTTGGTCCGGATTTTGTGTCTCTGATCTTCCTAATCTCTGTGCATCATTCGTGGGCTATTTGGTCTCTGTGAAAGAGTAATCACCTCTGCATTACATACGTCCGAGGCAATCAACTCAATTTAACTCCGTTGATGAAAAATGTTCTGTGCTGGTCCAGGTCGCGTGTTATCCTGCATTTCTATATTTTACGCTGTAAATCCATGCGTGCACGCAAGGCCTGGATTGCGCGTACACGAACAAGTTTGCGTCAACGACCTGCAGTGTCCTCATGAATGCAAACGTTGATGCCCGCGCGCAGTCGTTCCCTTGGAACTCGTTCGGTTTCGTCTCGTTCGTCATCTCAGCTTTTCACACACATTTCAAATAGTCTTTTCCGTTTGTTTATTTGCAATGAAGAACACACTTGTCTCGTACACGCAAAAAATGCACACGCACGCGCACAAACACACACACACACACGCACACACACTTGTGCTGGTTCATGTTGGAAATATTCCATTTTTGAAAGAAATTGGAAGAAACGGGTACTATTCTGAGCACACAAAAGCAATTAACCAAAACTGGATTTAAAAGGCTCATTTCTTCAAAAAAGACTGTCACAAATTCAAATTTCAGCCAATCAAAACAGTTCGTTGTGTCAGAGAGGGGAAAGTAAATTCCATCTGACTGAATTTCTGCATTTCACCACAACAGTGTGATACATGCAGTCTTGAAGGATTCTGCAGGTGTGTAACACCGACACTTAACGCGCACCGATTCGAAGACACCGCACGCCGGGATTTTGTTGAAACTGTAAACTTGCTTGCAGGGGTACTGCCAGCAGAGACAATATGATCTTTTCACGTTTTTGCATTCCCAAAAAGCCCTTATCCAACATCAGTCGTGACACCCCCTCCCCAAATGGAATCCCTTTGAGGTGGGGTCGTGAAAGCTCAAGTGGAATTTGAACTACGTGTATAATTTGAAGCGGACAAACAAACTCATCCTGCATTGTTTATCAACACCAGATCCAGTGGATCCAGGCAGGCCAACCCTGAGAAAATAATTCCCCCCCCCACCACCAAAGTTTGTCTGTTGTAGCGAAAGTGAACTTTTGAAATTTCTCAAATTTTGCAAGCGTCCCTCCTCAGACAAATGGCAAAAGTCCTGGTTTCTTCTCGGCAACAAACTGGATCCTTGGATCCAAGGGCAGAAATCCAGTTTGTTGCTGAGTTGAAGAAAGCAGGACATTTGTTTTATCCTTTTTGTCCTTTGCTCCTTTTTGTCCTTTGCTCGGCGACAAACTTGGCAACTCGGCGACAAACTCAATTATTGCCGAGCTGAGGACCAATCAGAGAAGAGGAAATATTTCCAAAAAGGATAAACAAATTTATACCCTGCAAATTTTGAGCTTGTGATCGAACATCGGCCAGGACATGAGGGTCAGGCCCCCAACACCAATCCTGCGTCCCTTGGAGTCGACATGCGGCCCCAACAAAGATGTTTACGCAACCTGTGCGCCCGAACTGGGATCTTTTTCGACATCTTGCAAATGTTCGTCGTCGCCTGTTTCAGGAGTCTACAAATTCAGGACAATCCATAGTTCGCCCTTCTGTCGAATTTGCACCGTGTTGCCTCTTCTGTTGCCTCGCGCCACGATGGCCTGCTCGCCGGGGGTGTGCACCGTCACCACCATTTTGCCACCGACACTGCTGACGCCCTCCAAACGATAGACGCCGCCATCAAACATATGCTGAAACGTGGAAGCAAAACAAGGAAAATATGTCCACGTGTGCAGGAACGGCGTTTTATTGATGGTCGCGTAGCCGGCCATCTAGGTGCCGCAGACGGCTTAAAAACCAGTAGCATTCATGTGTGTGTCTGTCCACACTTTGGAATGTAACCTCCCCCCCCCCCATTTGCCGAATTGTTTGGACGCTTTGATATTGTCACCAAAAGAGGAACACACACACGCAAACACACACACACTGAGAACGAACATTGCCATGGGATGGGGTTTTCCAGGTGTGTGGACGTGTTACAATAATTTGGATGGGTATAAAAACAGACACAACACGGGAAAACATCGGCGCGTGTCAACACTGCTAAATGTTCTTGTTTCACAGGCAGCAACGCACATACGCTCGTGAAAGGAAATATCCGCGACCTCGCTCTCTCTCTCTCTCTCTCTCTCTCTCTCTCGCGAGACAACACTCCAAAATGTGCAACTGACA
>JAAUXT010045695.1_pt1 | contig 26998 bp, 24 predicted proteins | sample 7278171 | NCBI WGS metagenome assembly JAAUXT01 (sample SAMN14350112, study PRJNA611818) | marine sediment metagenome | isolation source: surface marine sediment (1.8m) | place: French Polynesia: Moorea | collected 2018-08
AGGCGCATTCTGGTCAAGTGGGTCTGGTGTTGTTACAATGAAATCTTTCAGTGGTTTTTAGGACGCTGAAATTTAAAATTTGATTTTTGGGGTTTTTGCCAGGCAAAAACCCCAAAAATCAAATTTTAAATTTCAGCGTCCTAAAAACCACTGAAAGATTTCATTGTAACAACACCAGACCCACTTGACCAGAATGCGCCTCCAATATCATGAAATGATCAAATGTTGCTCACTTTCAAGATACAGCCCAAAATAGAACCAAAATAGAACCCTATGTCCAAAATTTTGAAATTTCAAAAGAACTTTTTGCACTAAAAAGTAAAAAAACAACCATTTTGTTCTTTTGAAACCTGGGGCATTATTTGGGACCCAAAATACAACAGATTGATAATTGAGCCCAGAAGTTGTGCCAAAAACCTGACCACCACCATGTGTGCCAGATTTTGCAATTAGATGCCTGTAGGTGACTTGAATGACAAAATATGGCTTGCTCAAACTTTTCAATTTTGACCAAGCAGTCTCTTGCCGTTCAAATCACCTAAAAACTTGCAGTGGTATTGTGTCTTTTTGTCTCAGTGATGAATGCCTTTTTGCTTCAACCACAAGGAATGGATCGGCTGTTAGAGACAAAAAATTCTTTCTGCTGTCCAGTGTTAAAATGAGAAGGTCTTTGTTTTGCTTTCTTGTGTCTCAAATACACAAGAGCCAAATCTTTGTGCACAGTAAAATTATGCCTAGGTGCACACCTTCAGGGAAACACCATGCTTCTTGGTTTGCTTGAACGACAGTCTGCAGTGTCAAGTCAAACTTTTTTTGTTTTTAGTGTTTTTATCTTCCAAAAATATGCAACTTGTTTTGTTTTACCAAGGCAGGTGATGCAAGAAATATTTAAAAATACTCCAAAGTACTGGTTCTCTTATATAAGGGCCTACAACTTCAAGACAGTGAAACATGCATTTTATTTGGGTACAAAACCCCTGCAGAAGAATGTGCAGGACACACTGAAAAAGTTGTTCCAGCAGTCAAAGTTATTCAGGAGAGTACTATTTGCACCCAGCAGATATGGCATCCGGAGACCTTCTGCAAAAATTATTCAGTTTCAGTTTGCAGTGAACATGGGGTAGGTTTGCCCAAAAAACTGAAGAAAAATTTCCTTGCTGCTTGGGGTTTGTCATTCTCTCAGAAAGTATTTGTGTCTTGCATTGTAGGGAAAGTACTTGCAAAAACCAGAAGGTGACAATGGTAAGAGACAACATCTATGTCATATCCCCCACAGGAATCCTCACATTTTAGCAGTCACAGATTTTCCTGCTTCTTGTGGAACTTTTGCTGCCCCTAAAATGGCACCAGATTTTTCCTTTGTTGAATACACCGTCTTTTCCTTCTTTACACATGCATTCATGAGATTGAACATAACATTTTATAATGTCTATATTTTATCATCAGATTTTTTCCACTGTCCCCAAGGGTTTATCAGTGTTGCACAACCACCACTCTTTCGTGACTTTAGATGTTGTGGTGTTTACCCTGAACTTTCAGTTTGTGCTGCCACACGAGATGTGCACGTGAGATCCTGGGTCATTGGAGCATTTGGTGTTCTTTCTGGAGTCAACATGTCATACAGTCTTTTGGATCAAGGCAGAGTCAGGATGTATCCATTGGTACACACCGTTGGTCGTGGTACCGTCAAAATTCGTCGTTATCTTATGCCCAGAACCAGAAATTTCAATTCTTTTCTGGTGAAGACAGTTTACAATCAAAGACTGAGTGTCCAATTCACTGATTATAACAAGGAGGATGTTGTGGTCTATGATGGTCCTGGCATAAAATCTGTGCAGCTCAAAGCAAACAGAGTCACCTCAACACACATTTCTTACATACCATCTTCATTTGTTGTCTTTATAAATGCATTCTTGCCAAAAAGGAAAGCTGAAATACACTGGCAGACTGCAACTACAATTTCACACGAACAAATTCTTGTGAAAGAGACCAGAGAAATGCAGCTTCCATTGAGAAACATTTGCACAAAACCTGTCTGTGCCCTGGCCTTTGTGGCTCCAAAAAACAATCAGCTGAACATAACTTTGACAAACTTTGTGTACAATGGGGACTTGAACACAGGACTGTGTGATTATGCTGGAATTGTCTTATTTGACAAGAGAAAGTCTTTCAGAAGGCTTTTGACACAATGTGTTAACTTACTGTATTCTTACAAGTTTGAAGGTAGATGCATACAATTTCCAAAACAAACATACAAAGATCTTGAAGATGCGATGAATATTGGAAAACCCTACGCTGACGTCATTGCATGGAACCCTGAAATAGAAGTTCACAGATACCCAGAAGCCACAGATTCCAGGAGTGTTCTGGCATCAGAATCAGAGATGTGGTTGTTTTGGTACTCATTCAAGGAGTATGGCTTGTTGAAATTGAATGTGAGATTGACTCTGACCAAATGCAAAGTGATTTCCCTTTTTCCCTGTGGGATGAAACTCACAGAGCAATTCATATTTCTCAATGAGAATGATACATGCACAACAGTACAGCTTCTTCAGGACATTGTTTCCCTACCTGCAAGGATACGAGGGCCTTACCAAAGAACCTGCTATCTACGTCTGTACATTCCTCAACAGATGAACCACAGGTTGGTTTCTACCAAAGGAACAGGAACTATTCAAGGTTTGTGTTTTTTCTTGTTTCAACTGTCTGTTTGCCTTTTCACACTGCCTTCCTTGGATTCTGTGAAAATATAAACTGACCAACCTTAAAAGGTTAAAGGTGGCACCAAAATTCGAATAGCTGTCTCATTCATTCAATTTGGTGGTGTATTCTCTGTAAAAATTTGGAAAGAAAAGATTATTGACTTGCTTTTCAAATGAACTGCAACAAAGTCATTTGTGTCGGTGCCCCCTGTTTTCAACTGCAACTCAGGAGGAGCAAGATCAGGCATTGCTGTGTCCCCAAACAGAGAATGCTAAGTGGTTGTTGTCGAAGTGGTTTTGGTGATGAATGTCTAAATTTTCAGATTACATGAGCACTGTGGAATTTTTTGATCTTGATCCTTCATTGTCCATACATTGCCATGAGTCACTTGTGGAGATGAATTCAGGGCAAAATCTTTGCTTTTGTGACAGGAAGCAGTCTACATGTTCTATAAACTCTTACCAAGTTGGCAAAAAGTTTTCTGCAAGTATCACTGAGTTCAACTTTCTTCTGGAGCCTTTCAAAAAATATCTCCATGAAAAGCGACGTCCCTTTGTGATTCATGTCACACTGAGGGAAGTTTCAGATGGTTGGGTGACACTCTCTCTCAACACCAGAGAGGGAGAAAGACCCAGTATTAGCAGCTCTTTGGGACCCTCTGTCCAAAACATTTATCATGAAATAGCACCAATGTCATCACAACCATGGGAGGCTTGTTTCTACAGCTGGAGCCACAAGGAGGAAAACTTTCAACAATCAAGGAAATTTGCAGGTCAGTAATCTTTTGACTAAAGCCATTATTCTGGAGGAGAATCACCTGTTTTTGCTTGGAGCTGCCTCCTCTAGTTGCTCATGATAAAATGTCAGCAAATTTGTCATTTTATGGGAGGAACATCTTGAACTTGTAAGGCATATGCTGCTTGTGGAATTTTCTGGGACAACCTGCCCACTTTGCTTTATTTTCAGCTGGAATTGGAATTGAAATTCCTCTACACATTTCACAATACTCAGAAAACAAACACCAAGGACAGGTACACATTTCATCACACTCTTGGAAAGAAGGAAACTAGTGCTGAGGCCAAACAACATGACCAAGTTCAGAAATTAATAGGAAATGTGGATGATTACTGCTACAAGGTTTTCCACTCATTTTCTTCTAAAATGCCCTGGTTCGCTTTCTCATCATTTCAAGCATCTCCTGCTATGTGCACAATACAACAGCATCACACAAGCTTGAAAGAGAACAATAGTGTTGTGATATCATGGACAAATGACAGTTTTCAGAATGTGTATCTTTTGGAGTCTTCCAAACCACATATCTGCCACATCATACCCAACATAACAATTGAATATCATTTTTGTCTGAATTTTAGTTCTGACTTTATGACAGATACATTTTCAAAATTGGTACTTTTTGGCTTTTCCAATTTTTCTGAACCAAGGATGTCTTGGATGAAGTCATCAGATATGTGCACAGAGTTGGGCGCATACTTACCAGTATTGCTCAACAGAGAAGACACATTTAACATTGCCTCATTCATCAAATATCTTCCCTACCAGATTCACATCCAATCACTTGCTATTGGCTTACAGTCAGAGCAAAACTACTTGCAACATTCGATAATGAAAAAGTGGCAAAACTACGATCCAGTTGCATACCAAGAATGGATGAAAAATGTTTCTTCTTTCAAATATCATGTCAGAAGCAGCCAGCGACTGAAACGAGGAAGCACTGAGGAAATGTGTTCTGGTCAACCATGGAAATCAGTCCAAACGTGTGATCCAAACAACCTCAATTGCAACTGCTCTGCTTTGCTCTTGATAAACTTAGCAGAGCCAAAATGGACACAAATACCTTGCAATTCTTCCTTCTTCAAATATGTTGCGTGCAAGTTTCAAGTTGACCATAAAATATTGAAACAATTGTTGATAACAAAACCAAGAAAAATATATTGCATCAAAAATGCCATTTTTCTGGATGAAGAATGTTATTTGTTTTCGTGGGAGATTTTGACCCACAAGGAACATCATTGTTTCTACAACATAACAAAATTTGAATACCTTTTTGATGCTATTGCCAACAAAATATTTCCACCAATAATTGGGCAAGGCCAATCAGTATTCTTGGTATCAAAATTTGCTACTCAAGTCACGTATGACACAGAGGTAAGAACCAGGACCTCTGGCGCCTTTTGCATCAAACCAAGGACGAGTCAGCATCAGAATATATTCAGCTGTGACAATGAGGCCATGATTTCAGCTCTCTACTTTTGTGATGATATTCAAGATTGCCCTGGCTCTCTGGCTTCTGATGAGCAATTGTGCAAATGTAACAACACAGAGAACACTCATTACTTGTGCAAACACATGGTAAGCTCACCATCACAAGAATGTTCACCATTGTTCTACAAGAGTCACAGTGGGGAGTGTCATACTTTTGTCTTTGAAGACAGAAAATCAATTGTGATAGAATCTGAGACTTCAACAGTTCCACTGAGCAAAGAAGAAATACACCAAAGTACAGAGATGATTTTGCCTGACTGTTACCCAAGATTTCATATTCCTTGTGGTGATGAAAGTGAGAAATGTTACAACATTTCTGATGTCTGCAGCTATGCCCTCAACAAGGCTGGCTCATTGGTACCTTGTCGAATGGGAGAACATCTTCAGCAATACAAAGAATTTCAGTGTAATGAAATGTTCAAATGCCCAGGACATTACTGTGTTGCCTGGCATTTTGTTTGTGATGTGAAATGGGATTGTCCACAAGGACACGATGAATCAGTTGACCACAATTGTGGCCCTCACAGGCCATGTGTGGGTCTCTTTAAGTGCAGAATTTGCAACATTTGCATTCATTTAGAATCTGTTTGTGACAATGAAAAGCACTGCATTTTGGGAGACGATGAGGCCTTGTGCTCCCTTGATGGTGTTTCATGCCCTTTGGGTTGTAACTGCCTGACATTTGCACTTTCCTGCCAGCAGTTGAATTCAACCGATGATTTTACACTTGACCACTCTTTCAAGATCATTCACATTCAGTATTCTGATGTTCAGAGAATGGCTGAGGTTGATGGCAGTAATTTTGTCAGTTTTCATCTTGTTCACACAAACTTAGCAGGAGCATGTCAGATCTTTATCAAACTCACAGCAATCAAACTCCTTGACTTGGGAGAAAATGAAATTTCAGGCTTGATCCCAAACTGTTTCAAGAATGCAAGAAAAGCAATTGTGATAAAGTTGAATACTAATTTAATTTCTGTTCTCCAGGAAAATGTCTTTAACCACTTGGAACACATGAAAGCACTCAACTTGTCAAGCAATCCTATTTCAAGTATTTTCCACAGTACAATGAAACATGTTGAGAACTTAAGAGTGATTTCATTCATGAACATTTCAAGCATTGACAGCCACCATTCATTTTTTCTTTTGTTGTCTTTGGAAATCCTTGAAGCTGACAATTACAAATTTTGTTGCCTTGTAGAAACTAAAACAAGTTGTTCAATGAGCATGCCATGGTATGTTTCTTGTACAGATCTTCTGAAAGATAAAAGTCTGAAGGTGACTTTCTATTGCATGTCAACAATAATAGTCATGGTCAATGTTCTTTCAATTCTCCTTCAAAAGATTGAATTTTCTTCTGAACATCACAACACAAAGGCAAATGTTTTTCTGATTGTATTTCTCAACGTATCTGACTTGTTCTGCTCCTTTCCTCTGATAACTCTTTGGATTGCTGATCTCTGTTACAAAGGTATTTACATCTTTGTTGATGAGTTATGGAGAACTGGTGCAGCTTGTTACATAACATTCTGTTCCAGCTTGTTCTTTGCCTTCCTTTCTCCCTCAGCCTTGTGTCTCTTATCAACTGCAAGATTCAGAATTGTGGCAAGTCCCATAACCACCAAGTTTAAAGACAGGACATTTGTTTTGAAAGCTGCTGGTCTTGTCTTGTTTGCTTCATTTTGTCTTAGCTTGGTGTTGACTCTTGTCACTTGGCCAGTCAATCATTATCTACTCAAAACAGGTCTCCCTAACAACTTGTGCTCTCCATTTCTGGATCCTCTTGCTATACACATCTCCATAAGAATTTGGACTTGGTTTGCAGCACTGTTTCAAATTATGTCTGTTTCATTCATTCTGGTTTGTTATGCAAAAATGTTTATCAAAGTACAAGAATCACAGAAAAGTGTAAATGATGCAGTGTCACGAAAACGATCTAGTTCAATGCTGACCATTCATATCATCATTGTAACTGTTTCTAACATTGTATGTTGGATACCCTGTTGCATTGTGTACATCACATCAATGTTTCTGCCTCAGTACCCTGTCCAGATGATGTTCTGGATTGTTGTTACTGTCACTCCTGTCAATTCAATTGTCAATCCAAGTGTTTTCATTGTGATAGAAGGAAGGAAATGGTGCCAGAGCAAACAATAACCTTAAGTAGTGCTTCTTACTTCCGGTGAACGTTTGTTGTGTTCAGTTGTTACACCCAACACCACCGTTTGCACGTGCTAGATGATAAAAAGAAACAATAACTTAAATATTTTTCACGATTCAGGTTGAGTAACAGGGGTAGTGGACAACTATTCTGTTTTGCAAACTGAAATTTATGACTGATCACCATCTGTGTCAAAATATAATTGTGGTCAATAGAGAATGGTTTCCCCCTGGCATTTATGTGTCTCTATCTGAAGCCTATTGTTGAGAATGGCTTGTCATTCCACCAGTGACTGATGTTTGGTGAGATGTTCAAAGCTGCCAGTGAAAGGAAACAAAGTTTGGAAACAGAACCTGGCGGAAAAATTGCGAACCTGAACAAGGCATAAAACGTTTGTCACATTTTGCTCAGCTGCTGAACACATCTCCCAAGTACCATTGAAAACAGAGCCGGTTTGTGAGTTTCCTGGTCAAATTATGAACTGACTGACTGATATTATTACAGAACAGTTTGTATTTCTTTTGTTCACAGGAAGTTGTTGCCCTTTGCTGATATTTTCAAGCAACAACATTCTTAAACATTCCAAGGAGTTTCATCCTGCAATTAGTTTGTTGGAATGATGGCTGTCCACAAAGTCTTTCTCCTGTAGTTGGTCAAAAATTCGCAAAACATACCAGTCAGCAAACCTAATTTTGCAATCTTTTGTTCACAAATGGTTCCACCAGATCAGGGAGAAAGAAAACTAAACTGAAACTTTGTTCCCAGAAAAGCTGTGACTGTTGATTCTTTTTGGTTTTCACCAAATTGAACTTGGCAGTGTATGTATTTTCATACCAGAGCCAAAAAAAACTATTCTAAATTGTGAATTATGGAAAGATAAGGACAAATATTTGGAATAAATTGGTAGTTTATAGATAGCTGAATGACATAAAGTTTTTGCAAGAGTATGTCGAACAGTTTTCTCTGGGACCCGAGCATATTCCTAAGATTTATCCAATAAATTTGTGCACTGAACAAGGCCTGAAAATGTTGTGACACATCCTGTGCCTTTCCCTCATCATCCACTGCACTTAGACAGTTTCTTGAATGACATTTGGCAAGTTTTCTGCTCAAACAGTGAACTTTATGACATTGTTGTCTCTTTTATCCACACAAAGATGTTGCCCTTTCTTGACATTCACCAACAACAGTGTTGTTATGGGTTTGTGCAGTAACTTCCTGCCTGCCTAGCCTTCAGTCCCTGTTGAAAGTTTCTGACAATTCTCATCTTGTTGTACAGGTTGTTCATCACTCAGAAGAAAATACCTCAACTGATTGGTTCTTTTATGCTGATCAAATTTCAGTCAGTAAGTTGAAAACTCCCATTGACCAGAGGAAAAGTATCTGAGACCATGTTACTGAAGATTGCTGCCATTTTACTGAGTGTTGTATCCACCATAGTGGCAGAAGATACAGGAACAATCAAGACTTTCTTTGCCAAAGTAGAAAACTATGTTGAGCTGAATGAGAAGCTGAATGAAGTTATTGAGGAACAGAAGATTGTGATACAAGAACAGAAAGGCATGATAGAAAGCTGCAACAACTCAATGGAAGAACAGAAAGTGATGATGGCTGAATTTGACCACAGTGTGCAAAATATCAGCACCACATTGGAGCAGGCTTTGAACAAAGGTTTGTATTCATGCATATTTTTGAAAAATATTCAAAACGAGTGAACTGATCAGGGGGCAATCAAATGCAATATGTCTGCCCTGGTCCTGCTGAGAAAGCAGTCTGCTTTTTTGAGGTCTTTTCATTTCATCCTTTTGCCAAGAACACATTTTGGAGTCTGTGTGAATTTATTCACCACGCAGTTGTTTTGTAGCTGGTGTTGCCTTCTTTGCTGGGATGGTTTCGTACACCGCCATCACTGCTGGTGATCCCGTCATCTTTAATCGTGTCAGGGTCAACGTCGGGAATGGGTGGGTGAGCTCAGTATCCTTGAGCAAGTCTTTTACCTGTAGTTTGTCAAGCCGTCAAGCGTTGTGAAGACGAGTGTGGTTCACGATCTGTTCCAGATATTGCCCAACATTCAGACCAATGCATTTTTTTATTCTCCACAATACAAAATTTTGTTTCATCAAACAATCATATGCAGCTGAAACACCCAGCCCAATTGGAACTGGTGAAGTTTGTCCATTCATACAGAGCTCTGTGTTGTGCAGTCCTGATTCAGAGCCTGGTAAATTCCAAAGTTTTGCCCAACACCAACATCACCCAATCAGGCATTATTTTTGACTATGATGTACAGGTGGCGATTTGAACAGGTGTGAAATAATCATTTCTCTTCAATAGGGACAAGCTACATCTTTTTCTTCTTCTATGGATTTGTTTTATTACAGCAGAAGAGGGTCACTTTATTGTTCTTGATTTGTCCAGAGACTGGAGTCTGCACAGAGCTGGACTGCACTCATTATGCACCTGAATACCCTCACTCCTTCCCTTTGATGTGTCTGGTCTCAGTTACACATGAGACAAGATGACCTTCCCTGTTTTTTTCTGATGGTGTGCTGGGTTGTACAACCCCTCCTTTCTCTTTGGAGTTTCATGTAACACTGAAAATTGTCTCCATTATGTCCCAGATACAACACAACAACTGGAATCTTCATTCTATCCTCTGGTGGAGGTTGGAGCCCTGCACCACTTCTCACACTGATACACTGTACATTGTTTCAGTTACGACCAAACCACTGGAATCTTCACAGTGCCTCCTGGTGAGGCTGGGACCTACTACTTCTCTGCATACTTCCTGGTGGATCGAGGAGAGTATGCCAGGTTCTCTATCACCAACACTTTGCACAGCGATGAGCGATGGACGCAGTTACACCGACCTGAACATGGCAACATGCAGTGGATTTGCCCAGCTGGAGGAAGGTGAGATTTCAGGAAGTTCAAACAACTGTTTTCTCAAACCCAACTTTCACTTTGTGTGCTCAGTGAATGGAAATTTTAACCTGTGAAAGTTTTCATTTGCTGTGTTATCAAAATTTAAGTATAACTTGTGTTCATTTTTTCATGCACAGGGGACACAGTGCAGGTTCTGACAGTGGGAACATCATCATCAACCCCTCTGTACACATACACCACATCCAGATACTCTGGATTCAGTGGGTTCAAGCTTTGAAGACTGACATCAAATCATCTGCAAATGTGTGCAACACACGCATTTCTCTGCTGGTTTATGATGTAGGCTTTTCAGGTGATTTGAGGAGGTTGTGCTGTTGAAGGGAGCTCAATTTTTCAAACAGGGTGAGCTGAAGAAAACTTCAACAGGCAACATCTATCAAAAATATGTGTTATACACCTGTTTTATAGTCAAGATGAGGATCAATTTGTGATCTTTTGGGCTTTTTCGTTCAATTTGATTTGAGGATAATGCACAATGAAGGAAAATGTTAAGTTTAAATTCTTGGGTTCTTCAGGTCAAGAAGTTCAAATTTGGAGGGGCAGAAAATTTGGGACATGCTTGGACAAATTGGTCTGTATCTCAGAAAGTACAAATATTTGGTGAAAGAAGTACATTGATGAAATGCAGTGTATTGCATGGGTGTCTTAAAAGTAGCATTTGATTGTTGATTATCAAAAAAATAATTGTTCCTCTGTTTGTGAAGTTTGCGGGTCACTTGTGAAAACATAATTGGTCAATTTGCAACAATTTTGCTGTTATAAAATGAATCTGGAGCGAGTGGCTCGTCTGACAGCTCAGATTTTTCTCCTTTTTATGTTACTGGAACCATCCAGTTCTTGGTTCGATCCCACATGTTGGTACCCACGCTCGTATGAAGCTGTTTGAACCCAGCTTCTGCGTACTTGAGCTTACCTCTTACCTGAGATTGGGGCTTCACTTCTCGGAGCCCAGGTGTGAAACTTCTGACAATAAACAGGATCAGCTCCTCTGTCCTGGTAATCAGCTGCGGACACGTCCGGTCAGCTGATGGTTCAGGCGTGACGCTGACCCCGGGAACCCAACATAACATTTACAAGGTTCTCATGCGCGACAAATCGGTTAGGCTTGGTCCCATACAGTCATGAAAGTTTGAAATTCAAATTGTTTTGTGGTTTGTCTGAAACTCAAATCTTTTCTCTGTGTCTCTTCCTTGACCACTAAGCAAAGGTGCTGAAGTTTTGTTCATGTAAAAACACAACAGCAGGATATGAGGACGTGTTTAGATGAATGAGGCGAAAATAAACATTGGAAATTTTAGTTGTGCACACTGTTTTTAGGTAATTTGAGAGGTTGCGCTGTTGAAGGGCACTCAAAGAGCAACCGAAACACAGAAAACAAAATCAAAGCACCTGTAGGCAGCGTCTGCCAAAAGTATGTATACAGCAGTTTCATGGTCAAGATAGATTTCAAAATTGGATCCTTTGGATGTTTTTAAATTTGGACAAAAGTTCCAAATTTAAAATTTTGTGAAAATTTGTGAACCTGAACAAGACACCTTCAGTTTGTGCCCTCTTGTCAAGTTCACTGATTCAGTGCACTAAAGCAGTTATTTGGGAGCCAGTTTGAAAGTCTCCTGCTCAAGCAGTAAACTTACTGTCATTGCTTCAGAGCTGGTTCTTTCCTTGGTTCACAGAAAGTTGTTGCCCTTTTGCGACATTTCAAACAACAATGTTGCTCCTCTTTTGTTCTGAAGTTTCCCACATGACCTTCAATTTGAAGCAACGAACATTTTCCATTTCGGTTCAGGTGGAGGATGCTTATCCTCTTCTCATCACACCCTTCCTGGCACAAGGCCAAACCTCGGGGGAAGAGAGGAGGGGCTTCTGGGTCCTTATGGACAGGCTCGTCCATTTCTTTGCAGGACCCAACATTCATAGAGACAGGGCCCCTGCCTATGTCGATTCAGGGTATTGCCAGTTCGCCACTCCCAGTTCAGTTTTGTTGATGAAGCACAAACTTTGAAGAGTCACACTGGGGTCATCCACCCTGGATGGGGCACCCCTCAGGTTATGGTAGTTTGCCCCAGGACCCATGCACATCAGTAGCCGTCCTATACCTCATTGCATCCTGCTGGGGATGGGTGGTTGTTGGCGTACAGAGGTGTGAGGCAGCCTGCATTTCTTTGCAAGTGATTTATTGGCAATCCAGAACTACGTCACCAGAGAAGTTCAAAGTTCCCGAAGTGATCTGATCCGGACCCGCCAGATAGACACATTATCGGGAGTCCAAAAAATAGGCCCCTGGGACTCGCCGTGATTTGAACACAATTGTGTGGACACCTTTGATCAACCCATGTCCAAAATTTTCAAATTTTGCCCGTTTGAACTTTCAGCACTAAAAGTTTGTTTGATGTGTTTCATATGAGCACCCTTGATCAAATAAAACTCACTTTCGAGACACAGCCTAGAACCCCAGTTTCATTTGTCTTCTGTTTTGCAGTTGTGCAGAAGAAACAGGATGCAAACTTGCAAAGCCAACCACGACTTTCTCAAATGCTCTCGTGTTTCTCAAATTACAAGGGCTCTTCCGCACTCTGTAGATCCTATGGGGCTGCGTTTCATGTTCACTTTGCAATTCTCAGTGTTTTAATGTTTTTTTTAATTTTTTTTTATTTTTGAAGAGAGTCAGGATGCATACTCAAAGCCCAGCAAAGCTTCAGAAGTGTCAAGGCCAGATTCGTATGTTTACACACAAGAAAAGCCACTTTCCAAAATGGCAGGCAATCCTTCTTCAAGAAACTGCTGAACACAGAGAGAAAAAATAGACAATTGCTCACAATATTTGTACCACCAGCTCTCAAGCCTGAAAGAGGAATTGCCTGCTCATAAGTAATTTTTCACTTTCTTTAGGTTGTACAAACCCAAAACTTAGACTGTTCGAATTACATAAGAAAGCAAAACTTGAGCTATTTGGCTCACAAAGCGGTCTTCATCCTTTCAGGGGAATCCTTTTGTTTCATTGGAAAAGTTTGAAGGTGTTTCAGTGTTGTTCAGAGTCTGAGACCATGAAACTGGTGTGTTGTTGTCAATGTTAGTTCTCTGTTCAGAGTTTGAAGGCACTGAATCCAGCATAAGCATTAAAATTATACTGGTGCAGTGGATCTGCATCTGTTCCACCAACTCTGTAAACCCACAGTCTAGCTCCTGTGATGAAGCAAGTAAAACCATCAAATGTACACAATGCAAAGAGGAAAATACAGAATATTGTTCAACATTTTCCCTTTGACAAAGAATGCTGCATGAGAAAAAGGCAAATGGTGCATGTATCATTCATTCTCATGGGCTGGTCATTTGCCCAAGGGTGCACATGTGGCTGGTATGCATCTGGTTTGACTCAAACTCACCTTCTGCCAGCTGTTTTATACCATTGCAAGCAGCCAGGTCTTTGTCACCAGAACCATCACCATCTCCCACAGCTGTGCAAAACCCTTGAACAGCAAATCTAGCACTTCCCTGTACCAAGAAGCATGTAGGCTGATATGAAGTACAGTCCAGCCCCACCAGGTGGCACTGTGAAGATTCCAGTTGTTGAGTTATACCTGAAGCACAGAAAAGTGGCTGCATGAGAGTGTACAAACAACTCCAGTTGTAGAAGTGGTGTTGGACTACCATGCTCATAACTAAGGGAACAACAAAGAATCCTGTTGCCACATTGTACCTAGGATTGTGACATTGTTTGTGACAGGGCATTTTGCCCACTTTGTTTCTGTATCATCCATCATGTGTTGAGACCAACTCCCCTGAAGGAGCTGCGAAACATTGCTCCAGTGTCAGCACATTTCTTCAAAAGCTTCAGCAAGGTAAGTGGACTTTCATTTCAGGTGGAGTTTTTTAGCCCTTGCCGATGGTGAAAGAACCCAAGGACTGAATAGTCTTCTCTGCTTGAGAAGAAAGAGGCCAGTATCCTGAGCCAGTATCCAGAGAGAAACATTGTAGTGAAAGGACAGAGGGGGATGAGAAATGTTTGACCTGAAAGAACATACACTTCAGAAGAGTAGTGTGTCCATTTCACACCCAAACAGTTGGCATTTCATTTATTTGTCTGGTTGTGAGTACAGTTCCAAAACAAGAGCTGCCTATTTTGTAGAGAAGAGGAACAGCACAAGGGAAAGTATTCCCCCTTAGACCCATTGTGGTAAAAAAACCTGATGCAACAAGAGATATTGTGAGTTGTCACTGACGCTTCCACAGGATTCAGACATGGCCTAGGATAGCATGTATTCATCAACATAAGGTGCCCAAGTTTGACAAACAGAAATTCTTGGCAGATGTATTGCTTTAGTGGATCTCCACTTTTGATTCTCTCAGCAATGTTTTGAGATTCACTTGAATGCAATCACTGTTCAACATTCAAATGAAGAAAGCAGTTCACTCACCCATTTCCATAGTTGGTGACCACTTTGTCAAAGAGGACTTTGTCTCCATTCTCAATTGCTGTGTATGAAACCAGCTGAGCATAGAAAGCAACCATAGCTGCAAACAACGTTCACATCAGAGTCAATTTACACAGAATTAATACAACAAAAAAACAAAACAAATCAAATGAAGCAGATGATAGTGAAGTCGGACAAAATATGTCCAGAATCTATTTATTGTCTCCTTTTTCTGACAAAGATCACATTTGATCTGAGTACAAGTGACTAACTTTTGTTCAGAGCCTGGTCTACTTTCTTGTTGACATTATCAACATTTTGGTTCAGTCCTTTCATGGTGTTATTGCAACTGGCGATCATAACTTCCTGTTCTTCAACAATTCCATTCAGCCTTTCATTCAGCTGAACATAATTTTCCACTTTGGTCAGAAAAGTCTTGATTATTCCTGCATCTTCTGCCACAATGGATGAGGCAACAGTAAGAATGATGACAGCAATTTTCAAGGACATTATCACAGCTGCTTTACCACTGGTTATCAGGGGGTTTCAACCTGAATGACTGTAAAATGAACTGGTTTGTTGTGGTTCTTGTAAGTCTAACTTCTCAAATATTTCTTGGAATATGCCTGAGTTGCTTCTGTATTCCTTCTGGGCTGAAAGCAAGAACTTTTATGAGATGAAACTCATCAGGAACTTGATTGTCGAAAACTGAAAGGCAGACCGGAAACTGCTGCACCAAGCCTGAACAATGCTATCTCATCACCAACATAACTCAGTGCAGTTTCAAAAACTCATCAGAAAGTTTCATTGCTTCAAATTGAAGGTTAGGTGGGAACTGCAGAACAAAAGAGGAGCAACACTGTTGTTTGTAAATATCACAAAAAGGGTAACAACTTTCTGCGAAACAAGGAAACAAGCAACTCTGAAATAGTATCAGTAAGTCTGCTGTATGGGCAGAAAATTTGGATGTTGGCTCTTCACTGCCAAAGTAAACCCAGCAAGATGTGACTCAAACATTTCTGACCTTACTCATATGCACATTATTTTTGAATGAATATCAGGAACATGTTCAAGCAACAGATCATTTTGAGTTTGTATGTATTGCATGTATGTTTTTCATCCCACACAACCTAGCAGGATGGAAGACTCAGAAACTTCATTTGTCAAACTGAATGGTGGGCATGAAACTGCAGCAGTTGAGAACAATAGTGTTGTTCATGGCAATCAAAAATGGAACAACTTACTGTTGGACAAAGGAAACGACCAAAACTGAAGAAAATGTCAACTTGTTCTCTGCTAGAGCAGAAGACTTGTAAAATTGGTTCTGAAATGCCTGTTTAAGGTCACAATTTGAGTTTGATGCAGGCTGAAGAGATGATAAATAAACTCTGAAATTATTTGAAGTGAGCTTTGAAATTCCTGTTCAGTGTCAGTCGATGAGTGTACTCAAACAAGACCTGACTCAACTTTTCAGCCATTGCTCACACTTCTTTCAAAATCTTAGAATTGTGTTCAGGCACAAAAATTGTTTTTGAGTTGTGTGTGTGTGTTGGTTTTTATCTCCCAGAAAACTGAGTGTGGTATGAAGTTCATTGCAAAACTATATTCTCGCTCTGGACAAAATGATGCTTCTTATATTTTGCAATAAATTCACATTTTTCAGGCAAAAGGGGGTTCAATTTACAAGTTTGCATTGTGTTGGTATTTAAAGTCTTAATCCATTGAAGCCAAAGGACCTTGAGTGGGTCCTGCATGGTGGGGTTGAGAAAATTGACAATTTCATTATCTGCAGAGAAAAAAGAAGAATGAAACAAACATGCTTATCAATACCTACAGGAAACCTGAAAATGACTTGCAGATTCTGCTACAGCGGATGCAGAAAACAAACTGCCTGTCCATGACTTTAGTCTGGGACAAAAACCTTTTCATTTCAGGGTCAAGAAAAAACAGGGAGAGACCTTGTCAGGAATTTTCATTTCAGGGTAAAATCCGTGTCTGCTCTTGATGTTCATAGTTTGAAGCCACTGAACCCAGCATAGTGTACGTTTGGACCAGACACATACAGCGGCGTTGTGTCGGTACCTCCAATCCTGTAAACCCATACTTGGCCTCCTGTGATAAAGAAAGCACAAGATTGTGGAAAAAGTGCAGAAAAAGAAAGCATTTTGTGAAGCAAATGTTATGGAATTGGTTTTTCTACATTATGGAAATGCTAATTGGAAGAACTTCAACATTCTGTGGAACTACTTTGATGAATGTCCATGGCTGATACTTTTTTGGATTGTACTTGGAAGGGATTGTCAGGAAACTTACCTTCCTCCAGTTTAGTGACTCCACTGCAAGCAGCCAGCTCTTGATCCCCAGAACCATCACCATCTCCCAAGCTGTGCAGGTCTTCCTGAGTTCAAACCTGACTTTTTTGCCTGCAGCAACTATCATCTGGGTTGCAAAGTAGTAGCGACCAGCCTCACCAGGTGGCACTGTGAAGATCCCAGTTGTTGGGTCATATCTGAAAGGACAGAAAAGTGGCTGTGCCAGTGTGGGAATTGGCGCAGGGTGCCCAGATCAATCAGATGGTAGAATGAAGATTCCATTTGTTGAGTTTTGTCTGAAGCACAGAATAGTCGATCAAGTTCAGCTGGTCATTGATGATTATGTCAAGTTGTGTTCCAAATCATTCTTGGGGATTGGTGAAGTCAAATTTTCTTCTCTTTTTGGGGTGGGTGGAGAACAGAAACATTCCTGTTGCTGCATTGTGTGAGCCTCAACACAACAATGAAAAACATGTGCACCAAGTAGAAGGTTTGACAGTTTTGATTTTGTTGTTTCATGACGTTCACATCTGTCACTGGTCTTGCGTCAGCTTGTCATGTTGCAGGAAAGACCTCCGTGTATTCACAAAGACCACTACAAATTTTACCTCCTGATTGCACAAGCAATTCGCTGTTCATGATTCAAATTCCAGGCTTAACACCCCAACAGGAACTATGCAGATGTCTGGCAGTGTATTCGTGGGCAGTTTGAACAAAATTACAGAAAGTGTACGTGTATTTTGTGCTTGGGTTTTGAGGGAATAAAGAGGACAGTCTATGCTTCAGTATACAACAGTGTTGTTCATGATTGAGAACAGTTACCAAGCTTGGAATGGTGAGGGGTTCCCTGTCAAGCTCTTGACCCAGTGTGTTCATCAGAAGGAAAACTGTCATGGGTCAACTCACCCCCTTTCAATCTCTAATTGGCTGAGATATTGGTCTCCACTCTTGATTCACTCAGCAACTCACACACTGAGTCAGATGTGAATGAGATGTGGAACCACTTTAATGGAGCCGTGCACTCACCCATGTCCATCGTTGACCATAATCTTGTCAAAGCGGATTTTGTTGCCAGAAGTGATAGCCGTGTATGAAATGAGTCCAACATGGAATGCGACCAGACCTGTGAGGAGCAGATATATTGCGATGAAACTGACGTTCATCACTCAAAGTCTCTCATCTGTCAGTAAATGTTTCAAGTGTTTGTGGGTTTTCTTTGAGTACGTGACCTTCTGTTCAATGTGTCCACTCTGTGGTTGACATTGTCAACATTTTGACTGAGTTCTCCCATGGTGTTGTTGCAACTGGCAATCATGCTTTTCTGTTCTTCAACAATTCCATTCAGCTTCTCATTCATCTGAACATAGTTTTCAACTTTGGTAAGAAAAGTCTTGATTATTCCTACATCTTCTGCCACAATGGATGAGGCAACAGTAAGAATGATGGCAGCAATCTTCAGTGACATGCTTTCAGAAAAGTAAGTTTTGTCTGGTTAATGGAAGCTTTCTACCCAAACAGTGCAATTGGATCTGTACTGGTCTATGAGGTACCTTCAAGGTAATGCTTCTCCAAATTTGTACGTGGTGTGTGCTGAAGGGCAGACAGGAAATTACAGAACAATGCCAGAACAAATCTGTTGTAATAAATATCACAAAAGGGCAGCACCTTTGTGTGAGCTTCAGAAAGAACCAGCTCTGAAATAGTGTCAATAAGTTCACTGCTTGAGCAGGAAACTTTCAAACTTGCTCCCAAACAAGTGTTCCATATCAGAACATCAGGTGAACCCAACAGGGTGAGACTCAACCTTTTGAGTTATTGGTCTGGTGCACAAAGTTTATGAATGATTCTCAGGAACATGCTCAAGTAACAAATTGTGATGTGTATGTGTTGCATTGAGCTCCCACACAACCAAGTGCGGGATCAAAGTAATCAGAAAACCTCTTTCTTGTGTTGTTATATTGTCTGTAGCCACACAGAAGGTGCCCAAGTGAGGCAAACAATACCATCTCTCATCTTGTGGCGTTTGGACAAAGCCAATTGTGTCCAGGTTGGTTCTACGGACTGAGAGAGTGGTTAGTTTGAACAAACAAACCAACAATACCCACGGGTATGTTCTCTCTGCACCCCTGACAGCCCCGGGCTGGACACTGTGCTGCAGTGAACCGGTGACGTGTGTGAGGACCACTTCCCAACCGGTAGAGCTACACACACAACATGTCAAAGTGTTTTGATGGCTTGCTCAATATTTGGCATTCAGGCCAGTGTCGCATTCAGGAGGAACTTAGTTGATAGAATTGCAGAATTTAAGCCCCAAGGTTTTCGAACAGAACTGATGCGTGATGTTTCAAAATTGAGTCACAAGTCACAAAACATTCCAAACAAATGCAAAAACGTCACATTTAAAATCACACATTTTTCACACATTTTGTGAAATTTTCAAAATGTGATTTTTGACCCCCGGCCCTGGCTTACACGTGCAATACAAAACCAAATTAAAGCCATGCACATTATTTGCTGCCAATTACAAATATAACCCACCATTATTTTCTCAACCTCATGAAATATTTTTGCATGTTTTGCCTGGTGACACATTTTGATGCAAACACCCAAAAAATAAAATTTTAAATTTCAGCCTCCTGAAAACTACTAAAAAAGCTCACCATAACAATACCAGACCTACTTGACCTGAAAGCTCCTCCATATCATGAAAATTATGCATGGGCACATTTGATCAAATGTTGCTCACTTTCAAGATACAGCCCAAAATAGAACCCCATGTCCAAAATTTTGAAATTTCAAAATTTGAACTTTTTGGTGTGATCTGTCTGCTGTGTGTTTTGGTCACCATGTGAGTCAGTGGCTCCTCAAGTCAGTGAATAAACTGAGCACATTTACTTGTTTATTACTTTTTTTCTGCACAGTGGTGGTTGATACATAAATTTGTATGAATGTCTTGGCAGCATTTGCAGACATTTGTTCCAAAACAAATATTTCTTTTGTGTGGTTGAAACAGTCTCCACATTTACCATCACACAAGTTTCCTTGCTGTTGTTGCAATGAAAACAACTGGGTTTGTGATTGAGTTGAGGGGTGTGAGGAAAACAGTGACCAATGCCAACATGTTGGGAGGAAACCTCTGTACCTGGAGAACCACAATGAAGACAACCCCACTTGGTATCCAGGATACAATATTTGAGCTTATCATGACAAACATTTGTGCAAGCAAAGGCAAAGTCACCTTGGTCCTTGCTTTTTGTCCTTCTGATATTGGTTGGGAAGAATACAGTTCACTCACCATCCTCCAAGTGAAACAAGAAATGAAAATTAGGGCTCCAGTTTGTACCAACGCAGACAAAGCAATAACAACAACAGTAACGACATTGGAAAGGCCAAAACCCAAGTTGGGTGAGCACAAGGGATGTGCTATGGCATCATGCATAATGAAATTAAGGATTGCAAAGCCCACTGAAAAGCTTACCGATACAACACAAACAGCCAGAATCACTTTTCTCACAAATTTGGTTTCTTTAAACATTGATTCAATTGGAAATTTAACCACACTAAACCTTGAGTATGAAAGTAAGCAAAGTAGTGCTGGAGAAAAGAATACATAAAACACATCAAGGAAGTAAACAATGTGGCAAACTGGCCCTGACTGCCATGCAGAAGAAAATAACAAATAATTGTGACCAAGAAAGCAATCTGCGATCCACAACAGGTGCAATGGTACTGATGCCAAGTGATCAGAAATATTAATGGTGATGACAAGAGTTGGATATGACTTGAGTTTGACCAATCCCTTCTTCTGCAAGATTCTCTGCAGCATTATTGAAGCAATGTTTGACAGGCTTATGAATGTGGACACAAGATAGAAAGCTATTTTTGTGAATAAATCTGGCAATATGCCAGAGCAGGTGAAGTTCCAAGGAGGTGGATCTGTGCATCTCACTGTGTTAGTAATGAAGCAACAAATTTCAAAAGTGTCTACTTCTAGGATGCATAGATTTGATGCTTCTTCCACAAATTCAGTCATCTTGCTCAAGCTGAAATTGAAGAGGGAAAGCACCATCAAGTTGCCTGGGTTTTTGAGAAAACTAAAATCAAAGTTTGAGAGATCATTATTTGACAAATTCAGGAAAATAAGTGAAGAGAGCTTGGAAAAGCTCTTGGTTTGTACAGTCCTGATAAAGTTGTCATTCAGCTGAATTGACTTTAATTTGACATTGTCCTCAAAGCAGCAATCTATTAAAAAGGTAAATTTGTTGAAACCAACATTTAATTCAGTCAAAAGATGCATTTGTTGCAAAGAGCCACAAACAGTTTGCAATTTACAGAATGGGGCACTAAATTTGATCAAGTTCCAGTTGATACAAAGAACACCTACATTCATGCTGAATACACAGTTTGTCAGAAACAACAGTTCGTAAGGCAATTTCTCTAACAGCATTTTTCTACTGATGGTAATGTTTTGGCACTTGGCTGCAAACAGCAGACATTTACAGCCAGTGGGGCACTTGTGTGATGACAAGGAGCACAAAACTTCATCATCACCCAAAGGACAGTCTGTCTTGCCATCACATGTGTCACCCAAATGAACACAGACCACAGCTTGGTGACATTTAAAAGCACCCTGACATGACCTATTCTGGTGACAGAACATAGTTTGTACTTCATCAGAACCATCAGGACAATCCCATCTTCCATCACATGTTATATTCCATGGAATGCAATAGAAATTTGGACACTTGAACTTCATATTACATTCAAATGTCTTGCAGTTTTGGATGTGTTCACCTCTCTTGCAAGGAATAATATGCTGACCCTGAAGTTTGTAGATGCAAATATCTGAAAAGTGAAAGCATCCTTCCCTGCAGGACAGAAGTTTATTTTCTGAACATTTTCCACTTGAAATATATTTTGTTGGACTGAAAAGAGATGGCGACCTCAATGATAATGGCAACAAGCACTTTCCATCAACAGGTTGATGCAACCATTTTGAACATGAAACAGAATCTAATGTCCATGGACAATCCAGTTCATCTGCCAGTTCTTTGCCAGGGCAGTCTGTTTTTCTGTCACAGACAAATGCAAAGGAAATGAAAATATTTTCATCACAAGCAAACAGGTTCCCACTTGTTGCAAAACTTCTTTGCTCAAACATATTAACCAGTAAATATTCCTGTGGTTTCTTGGTTGTTTCAGAGAATTTGAATTGAAAAATACTTCCAACACTCATGTAACTCAACATCAGTGAAACACCACACAGCAACAATGGTGGAAACGCAACACTTGTAGCAACAAACACAAACTGTAAAGCTGAAGCATTGCTGGCACATTTCCATTTGGGAGCCATTTTGTTTTCTCGTATTTTGCTTGTGTGCATCCACAGAAATTCCAAACACATTCCATCACTCTTAATCTGCTTTCTGGTGCAAACAAGGCTGTTTGCATCTGGAGAGGCTTCAATAGATGTATTTATTTTTTCTGCGCAAACTGTATGCCACATCAGTTTTTCCTGGCAGTCAGTAGAAACCCATACAGGGTCAACCAAATTGTGGAGAATTATGGCAGTGCATTTGCGAAGATGAGCATTCGTGGAATACATGTATTTATTGCTTTGGAGTTTTGCACTGTGCAAATGATTTCTCAGATGAAGGTTTGACCTTCTGAGAAAAAACATCCGCAATGTGGTTTGTGCCTTCACTTCAACTGAGCTCCATGGAAAATAGTCCGGCCATTTTTGATAAACCATTGGTTCATTTGATACCCACAAAAAGCCTGTCTGTTGGGAGTCTCTTTGTTTCTGGTCCTTTCCCTTCTGACACCTCCTTGTGTGAAGGACAGTGTGAAGTCCAATAAAAATTGCTTCCAAAGGAGGGACATGTGTAGAGAATTTCACAAGGGACAGGAGTTGGTTCAATTCATCCCGATTTCTAAAAATGGGTAAAGCTGCACTCTGATACTGACAGAAGGTGTTGCTCTCCTCCCAACTCGAAAGATAATGTTTAGACTTCAGAGCAGTGCACGAAAAGTTTAACACATTCCTGCTATGAACCATGTGCCGGAATATTAGAAAATTATAAGCAGTTTTGCCAGCAGCCACAGAAGTAGCATTTATGCAGTAATCAACTAGAAAACAGAAGGGTGTATCCACCCAAGTACACCTTTGATTACATGCAGTGTGGTGGCAGAAATAACCTCTGAAATAATTTTCAATCCAGGATATTTCAGCAGTGGGTATGAAGCTGTAGGAGTTATTTTCTTTTTTACAAGTAAATGCTATTTTCACCATGTTACCTTGAGTTGCAAAAACATGCTGTGGTTGTTGAACAACACTGATGTCCAGAAGGTATTTATACTTGAGGACAATATGTGAAGCATCATGGTATCCTTTGAACTGGACATCCTTTTCAAAACAGAAATTACCACCTTCGTTTTCCATTTGTGCTGTCAGACTCAAATTCACTGGGTTGCACTGTGTTGATGTGTTTCTCAACAGGGAAAGGGACTTTTGTGTTTGGATGAGCACAATATTATCTTCCTGAAAGAAGAGCTTTTTAGAAACCTGCGTGAGGATATTATTTGTGTCTGAAAGTCCAGTGAACATGTGGTTGATTTTGGAGTTTGATATTTTGAATTCCAACCTGATATCAACAAAACCTGAATCACTTAGAGGATGTAAGTGTATGAAGATGTACGGAGTGTTTTCATTCAATTGGGTTTCTGATGACATGTTGATGGAAAATGTGTGTGATGCTAACTTTGGATGAAAACAATAATGTTCAACAGCAGGTTCATCTGGTCCTACACATCTGAATGACTTTCTGCTGCAATCTGGCTTTTGGAGCCTCATATCACTGGACAGGATGCACAAGCTGTCAGGATACCCATACAGGTGGAGTCTTTCGTTGCTGAGAGCCCCGTATGCTGCAAATTGATGAGCAAACTGAATCACAAAAAATATGTGACAAGTGGAGCAAGCTGAGGTTTTTTGTTGAATACATTGAAAAGAGGAATAGAACCTAATGGGTTTTTCTGTTCAGCAATCAAGTCAAGGCAAAAGCTTTGAAAGATGTGGAGTCAAGTTTTATTTTTGTCCCTGAGTCAAGTGGCTATGAATTGAACTGTTGCTTTTTGGACAGACCTGTTGTTTTCTGAAGTGTAAAAGTGATGTTGTACAAAATCACTCCACTACCAAGTTCATCTGTTCCTGGTCTTATTTTCAATGTGCAATTTTGATTTTTTCTCAGCATGTTAAGGAGATCATTGCTTTTTATCTCTTCAGCTTCAACTTGCATGACCACACACTGGCTGTCTTCCACTTGCACAAAATGATTTCCACTTTGATTCACAAACCTGTATCTCTCAGTGACTTGATACTCACAAGTATTCATATGAATAATTTTGCAATTGCTGACTGAGAATTGAACCTGAGTTTCAAAAAATTCAACATATGAGGAAAAGGAATAAACTACCATCAACATATCATTCTCACCAGAATAAAAATTTCTCCTGATGCCATGAGTGTCTTTGAAACATCTAACAGTGTTGTGAGTGTGACTCTCAGTCAAATACTCAGTTCCACAAAGGGATGCAGCTTCCCTGATACCTTTGGCATGCAGCATATAAAGGGAGAGTCCGGCATAATGACAACTCAAGATGTCTGAGTGCCGTCCCTTCTGAGTGATCTGTTCTATTCTGGTCTGCACCAAATACTGTTTGTCAGTGTGGACAATGAAGAAATGTACATATTTTAAGAAATGTTTGTTTGAAATGTGCCTGAATTGTGTTTCATTTGGCCTCACATGGATATCTGAGAATCCGCTGATGCTTGTGGTATGAAAGAACAGCACATTGTAGGAACCTTCTGTTTTGAAGATGGTGCTTTGAAATGAACTTGTTCTGTATGTGACATACTTGTCAGAGTGAACTTCAGGATAGAGTAGGTTGGACAAGGCTCCTGGGCCATCCCGAATCTCCAAAATGTTGATGGAAAATATCTCCACCTCTATGATGATTGTTTTGTATTTTTCAGACCTCATTTCATGCACATTGAAACCAGTTTTATTGTTCAAGAGAAAAAAAGTAAGTTCCTCATCGATCTTTTCAGCTTGATATGAAGGGGCATGAAACAGGTTTTCGATTGTTTGTGCATCAATTACAACGTATGTGAGTTCGATATGGAAACACTCTCCAGCAAAAATCTGGATTGTCATGTTTCGAAAAGCAGGATGAAAATCTACCGAAGAATGAATTCCCCAGAATATATAAATGTGCCTGTTGGTGTCACCAAGTGTTCTCACATGGCCAGCCTCCCAGATGCTCAGCCCTGTTTCTGTGGCAAAATAGATTTGAACAAAATGAATCTTTATTTGAAGCAATTTGTTTTGTTTGAAGATGAGTAGACAAGGATGTGCTGCAGGGCACCAGCTGAACTTTGTGTCAAAAAGCAATCCTCCAGCAGGGGAAGCAATGATTCTATTTTTGTTTTTTGTTGGAGTTTCATGTTTCTGAGCAACAATATGATTTGCTTTCCTACACAATTTTTCAGCTAATTTTGACAGATGTTTCAACTCAAAAATAACATGACTTTGTCCAAATGTCAATATGTTGCCTGATTTTTCAAAAAATGACAACAGCTTCTGCAAGTATGGAAACCAAAGTTTTGGTGCATCCTTGTACAAAAACTTTTTGATATTGTCTGAGAAATAATTTGCCCTCAAAGACCCAACCAAAAGTGCCAGCATAATCAGTCTACTTGTGAACCACATACTGGTCACCTGACCAGATTGCAACATGAGTCATCACACATCTCCTGGTGAGACATCATAGTGCAACAAACAGTGTTGTGGATTTCTTGGTTTGGTCAAAGCCAAACATTGTTCTGCCTGTAATGACAGACCAGCTCGTTATGGGCTGGATGAGATACACAATTCACACTCAGTGAGTTTCTGAACAGGTGTTCAACCTTCAGTGATCAAAGAGTTGGACTCCTGTGTGTTGTTGTCCCAAATTTCAAGTTTTAGATTCACCACTGATGACCTTGGCAACAATACCAAGAGTCTCACCAGCTGCAGCCTCAGGTTTCGTCCTTTGTTTTGTTGAGACAGACAAACAATACAGGCAAAGTTCAGCAAAAACGCCAGAGTTATGCAGAAAATTCTGTCTCTTGCTGAAGTCTTTTCCAAACACAAAATTTGATTCCAAAATTTTTGATTGGTGGTTTGGAAAAATCTAGCACACAGAAAATTCAAATCTGCGAAGTTCTCAAAGAATACAGTCACCCCTCTGTAACTTGAAATTTACAATTTGCAGATGTCTTGCTTTGTTTCATGGATTTTCTATGTTTATGTGACAGAGATGAGAGGGAAGCGATCCTCGGAGATTCTCCCCACCTGCCCCAACATCATATCAAATTGATCATATTCACTGAGTGAACCTTTTCTCTGGGCTGTAACTGTATTTCATCATTATTTCTACAAAAAATATTTCCAATTTGTGGAAAATGTTGATTGTGAAAATCTGACAAGATTCCAGTGGTCTGCAAAAAAATATTCATTAAATAATTTTTTTTGTCGGACACAGGCAATTTTGTGTGGCTGGAAATTAATCAACATTTCACACTCTAAATTGTGCTGCATTTTTGTGCAGTTGTGCCGGTATCTCTCCTGTGTGATTGGCACTTGTGGGCAGCCATGTCCTGCACTGCCAAAGTAACAACAAACACAAGAAAATGGTTTGTTGAGAGATGTCCCCGTGATCAGTTTGAGGTCTTGATAAGAGTGCGCACCATCTTGAGCACTTGTTTGGTTTCCTGGAGCCTTCACTTTCCATTCTGAATCCAAACAGAACAGACAATTTGTAACCTCTCACCATGGAAGAAGGCATTCTGTTCAAGCCTTGCATTTCAACCCCCAAAGTTTCCACGCTTGTTTTTAAGTGATTTAAACAAGCCGAACAGGTTTGACCCAAACAAATCACCTGCAGGCTAGTGCCCAGAGCCGATTGTCGGCTGAGCCGTTCAACCGGTTGACACCTGCCACAGTTGTGGAACCGGTTGAGAAATTTTGCTTCTGGTCAACTGATATACATTCACAACACACATCAATTTTGCTAAAAACACATGTCACTTGCAACCTTTCACAAGCTTCACAATTTGTAAAACACACATGTCACTGATA
>JAAUXT010131236.1_pt1 | contig 26998 bp, 34 predicted proteins | sample 7278171 | NCBI WGS metagenome assembly JAAUXT01 (sample SAMN14350112, study PRJNA611818) | marine sediment metagenome | isolation source: surface marine sediment (1.8m) | place: French Polynesia: Moorea | collected 2018-08
ATTTTGCACATTTTTCAATTGTCCAAAAATTGTGTTTATTGGCATGGTAATTCATCATTTTAGTACTGACAACATTGTTTGGCATATTGAGCAAATAAATAGTTTGTCGGTAGCTGCAAAAAAATTTTCCGACTCCTCAAAAACCGATCGGATCGGCCAAATAGAAAGCATACCTCGTACGCTTGCGAACGGTGTTGAACAAAGAAAACGCGTTTTAATTTGAGGAAAACAAGCGTAAAACTCGCAACAGAGGTGGGTATGGCTCCCGAGTGGGTGGCTACGGTACTGGGTGCATTCACAGCGCGCAGTTAAATTGAGCGCAGGTTGAACAGATCCCGGCAGAAGTCGGTGAACCTTCGCTTCGTTATCGTAGATCATAGGGTGCAGGTGCGCTGAGTTGAAGGAGACACGACGGGGTGCGGTGGGCTTTCAACGTGGGACGGTATTTTTGGTTGTCTGTCAGTCTGACGATTCGGGGAATGTGGACATTGTGTTCGTCATGGAACATTGGGTTGGTGGGGGGGGGGGGAAAAAAGAAAGGGCGACTGTTGCACTTGTTTTGTCGGAGAAGAAATGTTTTCAGCATCGTCAAAACGTTTCTGTTCTCTTTCAGTTACGCACGGCTGTATCATCGCTTCGATCACGCTGTTCCACGCAGACGGAAGGGAGGCGACACGGGGGTGAGTACATGCAACTCATTATGGACTGGTGCAACTTTTTAACGAAGCCAAGTGAGCAAAATCTGCAAAGCATGAGCGCTTGCATGGGGCCCTTCTGGACTGACTTGTGGGCGCTTTCGAAACTTCACATCTGCGAGTGTTGAATGATTCCAGCGTTTGAAATATCACGCAGAGTCGATTGCCTCTGCCTGCTTCAGGGGTAGTTGTTCCTGAGTTACTCCACGTTGGTTTCCGTGATCGTGCGTTGGCATCAACAGCTGCGTTTTCCATCGCTGAATTGCTGAAAACTGCTCTTTGTGCACTGAGCCTGTAGCATTGTAAATATTGCTGCCGTGGAGCTATTTATCGTGCGAGTCTCCATCGAGCCGCCCATTGAGGCGGCGCCGTGTCGGCAGCGCTATCGGTAAGGGCTTCTGCATTCATCTGGATCGTAGTCTGGGTCTCGCCCAGCTTGATAGTGTGCGAGTAGGTGAACGGAGAAATGAGCGGACTTGCTGACTTGGTGAATCCAGATCCCCCGCCTTGTTTCCAGAGTTTTGCACCCACCAGTTGTTCTGCTCAGTGGCTGGATCAGGTCGGGCAAGAAAAGATTCATAAAGTTTCTTTGTGTGCCACGCAATGTGAAATCTGAGATTTCCATCCTTGTGTTCATTTCTCGCAAAAGGAATGTTGAACCGAAAGGACATGTCTTCATTGAGGAAGTTCTCGAGCACAAAAGGATCCAAGTGATCGGTGCTCTATCAGTGGTATTCTAACCCGTGCGGTTTGAATGCAGATAAGGATTGATAACAATGACAAATGTCTTGTTGGGAACTGAATTGTCCTCTCAAATTGCCTTGTTTGGCTCAGATTGACGGCTCGTGTCCTCAACCAACAGTTGAAATTCAGTTTTCACAGCGGTCTCTCCAATTGAAAGAGTTTCCAAGGAGCAATTCAGTCGGGACAATGGAGAATGTGGTGACAACAATATTGAGCAAACAGAAAGCAATTGGAGTCTGGTGTTTACTCTCCGAGGTTTCCGTCGAGTCTCGCTTCGGACGAGCTGAGTTCCTTTGCCCATCGTTGTGCTGTTTGGCAGTGAATTGCTGCATCTTACGCGTGACGGTCACTGTGTGGCAGTCCAAGGAGCCACGGCTGCGAGCCCCACCTGACAACAGTGTGTTGGTTGGTCATGCCTTTCCTGTTACAGCCCGCGTCCACGAAGGTGACCCTCTGTGTGCACGCGTTTTTCAAAGGGACCCACCAGATCCACCACACCAACTGGTTCGAATCCACCACACCAACTGTTGAGGCCAGATCTACCACACCAACTACGAGTGGGGGTTCGCCACACCAATTGGTCTGCCAAATGCCCCCAGTCAGCCCAGTGTCTCTGGTCATATGCCTCATCTGTGGTTGGGATCGTTGCCCCGGAATGGAAAGGGAAATGGCTCGGTGTCCGCCGAGCACCTGCGTTCTTTGGTGCGTTGATTTCATTTTTGCCTCAGTGCACAGGTTGGCCAAAAACACATGTTGTGCAGTTCACCCAGGACAATAGTGCTTGGAAAAAAGAGCTTTGCTTTTGTGCACTTCAGGATACGTTTCGGCGCGTGTTCTTTCCGCAAAAGTATCGTGTCTATTCCATTCACTGTTTGGATGTCATCCTGTGTGTGATCGAGGGACCGGTCCTGTGTGTTTTTTGAGGGGAGGAAGGCGGGGAAAACAGCTGCAAAGGTTGATACGGGCCCCGGACCCCACCAAGAACCAATGTAACGCCTCTCTTCTTCCGATCTGCACAAATCAACAGTGTTTCTTTCACCCACAACATGGGAGACCTACAACCGACAGTGCTGACTCGGTTGGGCACTGCGAGTGTCTACACTGGCAGGTGTTCTTGTGTGAACCAAACCAATGTTCTTGGACCAGGTGTGTTGGCGTCCATCGAACTGACTCCGGGAGCCTCGACAGTGACTGACTGATGAGCCTCATCAGTGATCTGCTCAAACTGGTTGCAACCTGCAATCATTAGCCCTGGATGGGATGCACACAAAGGGTCTGTCAGTCTGAGACCGAAGAGAATCCCAGGCTGCAGTGAAACAAATCATCCAGATTGGTTGGAAAACGCGACGACTGGAGAGATGGACACTTTTCTTTTTCGGAATTCTTGAAATTAATTTTGTTGATAAATGACTGGTATTGGCAAATTGTTGCACGGAGATATCATCATGTGACATATGAGCACGGTTTTTAGTTGCACGTCCGCCACACATCCAGAACGGACGGCCTTGAGGATCGTTCTTTTGTTGTGCCATTCGGTACTTTACGCAACAGCAATTAATGATTTTCATCCAGGCCTCCAACATGCGCAAAAACTGATGGACGACAGCAACAAAGATTGAATGTTTTTGTGCTTCGATTCAGATTACAGGACCTGGCAGACACATGCCAGCTTTCCGAAGTGTTCGCTCAATTCCCAAATCACTGCGCCAGCAGATTTTCATCCCGACAAATAAGAGTAGTACATTTTGAGCTGAGCCTCTTGAGCATCTTCCTTTGCCTCGGACAGTTCCTTTTTTTGTCTGCTGAAAGGACGGTCTCTAAATAACCCGCGATGCAAACGAAGCAGCTCCGCTGATGGGCTGACATTTGAATTTGCTTTTACGTCAGCATGTAACCATGCCATCCGGAAGAGTCTCATTTTCATAGCCCCGAGGTGCTCAGGAATGGACGCATTTGGACTTGCACTCCGTTCCTTTGCTCTCCGATGTTCCTGCGGCTGCATCCAATTGGCATTTCTGCCGACACAAAAATGCTGTTTGGTTCATGCACCTCACAATTTGATACGAGCGCAATGATGTTGCCATTCCAGAATCCAGAACAGCCCACAACACATAATTCGCACTGGGTACAAGTTGTGAACAACTTATGCTGGCAAGATTTCCTGTGCCCAGCGTGACCTAATCCTGTAAATTCGTGTGGGTCATCCAGTGTTGTGGTCACAGTGGGTCATGCGGTGGACTGGTCAGTTCAGAAACTTCCTTCAGCATTAAGGCGAGCGGTGCCAAGTACGGGACGCTGAAAACACACCCAACTTACTGTCAGCCCTTGCGCCAAACACAGTCGTTCAGTCCGTCTTGATCCCACTGCGTTTCGAAAACACTTGAAAATCTGAGGGCAAAAAGCTGAAGTCCTGTCTCACACAGAGGCCGACACATTCACACGTTTGTGTCTGGTGGCAACAAATGGGATGTCGTGACTGTCTTTCTCGCGACATTTGAAGGGAAATTGAATGACATTTGCCACGTGACCTTTTCGTTTTCTTTATTTTCAGGCCGTTGAACCCGTTTGTGTCGGGACCAGGTTCGGCGAACGCGACGCTCCAGTCTCAGGAACTCTACCAACTCGCTCAGTATTTGCAGGTGGGACACCTTGGACCTTTGCTTCTGCGCACAAGAGCAAACCAAAGTGTGTGTTACACTTGGTGCTTCTTTTCGCCAAGTCAATACTGTGGGTATTTCATTTCGTTTGTGATCTGAAATGGCAGTCGACGCTCAGGGCCAGCTATCAGCACAGTTCGGACTTTCAGTTGTCAACGGCCCAGAGGAATGTTCTCAACACGTCTGGTTGTTGCTGAGATTTCAGAAACGAACCATCCTTGTATTTCTGAAGTTGACTTGGGCGTTTATCCCAACAACCCTCCCGAAATTGTGTCGCAAACACAAAACACGGTGGTATCACAGAAGCCACGGAGAGGACTGTGTGTTTATTTCCACAGTGGATCTGAGACATCGCGTATTTGCACAGACTGTGTGTTTCCCTTGCAGGAGGCTCTGCACAGAGAACAGATGTTGGAGAACAAACTCGCAACGTTACAACGCCTCGTATCCAGTACACAGGAGGCTTCGGAGTCGGGATGGCAGGTGCGTGGAGCTCGGTCCAGTGTGTAAAGTGGGAATTACCCTCGGGTGACCTTCGTCTCATGTCGGCGAGTCAGATGGAACACGATGGACTCCAGGAGAGAAGGGCCTATTTGCTCAAATGTCGCTTTGGTTCAGACAGAATGTCCATTTTGCTACCGCGTCTGAATGAACATCATGGTTGTCTTCCTTGCTCTGCAGGGAAGGGTGTGATCACTTCTTCCAGAAAGTTCATGTTGTGTCTGTACCAAGTAGGTCGAGTTCGAGCATCACCGCGGTGCCTCCCGAGAATCCAAGGACGCGACACACCTCTCTTTCAGTGTCACAGTTTGGTTCACATCGGTGATTGTCTCTCGTTTCAGGCTTTGATAGACGAAGACCGACTCCTGTCCCGGTTAGAAGTGTTAGAAAATCAATTGCAAACCTATTCAAAGGTATGGTAGGGCTGTTCTGTGCTTCAAACGATTGATTGTTGATCTGTTTCGTCGAGTTAGTGGTGCTTTTCGAAACTGGTGGTTTGTTTTGCAGAACCAAACAGAAGACACGTTGCGGCAAGAGTTGACAGCCCTGCAAGAAGACAAATACAACTACGAAACCACTGCCAAGGTCATAAATCTAGATGTCAAGAGTTTCACCCCAAAACTGCAACAAAATGCTCTTTGGCACCGCGGCCATGTCATTGACGCGTGTCGTGTTGCATTTTGTAGGAGTCGTTGAGGAAAATGCTCCAGGAGAAGTTGGACGCTGTGCGGAAATTATCCGAGTTAGAGGTACGGCTTCGGCCAAACCGGGCAGGCGACGTTGCCAAATCGGGCAACTCTCGTCACAGATGGGGAAAAAACTAGGTTTTCCGCGAAAATCGGAAGTCGTTGGAGCGATAGCTGTCGGTTGCTGATAAAGAAAGGTCATTTGTCTCGACCCTGTTGGCGTGGAATCCACATTGAACTTCAGCGTTGTTGCATTGTGTCCGACTGGTGTGTCATCGTTTGACATCGTATTGCTGCAGCGTGTCAGATGACGTTGCAGCTTGTCAGATGACGTTGTAGCGTGTCAGACTGCGTTGTTGCATCGTCACAAGGCGTCGCGTTGTTACACTGGTGGCGTTGTTGCAGCGGTCGCTGAGCAGCACGGAGGACGAGTGCTGCCACCTGAAGGAGATGTGCGACACGTCGACGCAGGAACTGCAGCAGCTCGCCGAGAAGCACGAGAAGCAGCTGGAGGAAATGCACGACCTGCAGCAGCAACTCGCCGTGAGTCGCGTTCCCTCGGAAAGAAGGGGCGGGGTCTTGACAAATAGCCAACAAGAATCGTGCTGTTCGTGCAGGAATTTCTGAACTTGCGTTTCCTTTGGAATCTCAGAACTCAGGCACACTCAAGCACCGAACTTCCATTCCCAGAAACGCAAGAGAACAGGGGGTCCTGTCAAAATTGACGATGAAGGGTTTGACCTTTTCTCGTTTGGTTGCAGGAAGCCGAGAAGAAGCACCAAGAAGAGTACGACAAAGTGGAGCGAGAGAAGCAGGAGCTGCAGGGTAAATTGGACGAGATGGTCAAACAGGAGAACATCCTCACTGCCAAGGTAAAGCTTGGGCGTGTTTGCTTTTTGCTCCTGGCCGTCGTCCACCACAGAAATCGCTGATTCCTGAGTTTGTTTGAACCGAGTGCAATTGAGCAGAAGCTCTGCAGGTGTGTCCCAGTAAGTTTCACTGAAAAAAGACACTGCTTCAAAGTGGAAAGAACAACTGAAAGAGCCCTGCTGTGGTCTCTTCCAGATTCCTGGATCTGGTGTAAGTTTCATGTTTCGATGTAAGCCGTTCATCTTTTGCTCGTATCATTTGATGAAAGTAGTTGGATTCAATTTCTGAAACCTTCTGTGTTGCTTGCATTGTATCGGGCAAAAAGAAAAGTGTGTTGCCTTTTCATGTGCACCGAGTTCTGGAATTCTTTTCGTCCTTTCACTTTCATTCGCATCCGTCGAACCCACAACGCAACGTTGATTCCGCTATGCAATGTAGTGCCGAGCAGAACGTTCCTGTTTTGTCCACCTTTCCGTCATTCTGTCTTGAGACGAAACTGGTTTTGCAGCACTTGTGAAGGCACGCCCGTGTGTGGGCTTGCACATCAATGATATCCTCCTTTTCAATGTTTTGAAAAATTGATGCTCTGAAGGAGTCCGAAAAGAAAATCTGTTGTCAGTAACTTTCCCAAAAGATCTGCCAAACAGGAACATCTTTGAAGTTTCTCCAAGAACTCACTGAGACCTGTTTCTTCGCATTCAGTGGTGAACCAAGAACCGTCTTTTCTCGCAGATGTCATGTTCTGCCATTGCACGCATTTTACCCCTTGCTGCATGAACGTCCATCGCACATCATTCGCCTTGGGTGCACGAAGTCTGCTTCTGCAGTCGTCTTCCCTCGAGCTGAGATGATCACAGATGGGTCAATCAAATCTGACATTTTCTGTGATTCAGGTGGAATCGCTGCAAGCCGACAACGACTTCACGAAGGAGCAGCTGACCAACATCAAGACGCGGATGGAGGCTATCAAGGAGAAAGACGGAGACAATCAGTACATTCCAGAGTTCGAGTCCACAGGTTCGTCACGCGCAGTTTGTCTCAACACAGGTTTCTGCTCGTGAAGTGAATGAAAGCTCGCAGCCCGACCGAGAAACGTCTCTTGGGTGCCAGAAAAGAAATGGGGCGTTTTGAATCTCTTTTCTGTGCACATGTTGACGTCGTTCGTTGTGATGTGTTGCAGGCGTGCAGGTGGAACTAGTCAACCTCCTGGACCTGCAGGCGCTGCAGAACTCCGCCAATTCCGACGACGAAAGCCTAGACGAGTCCGATCTCAGAGGTATTTGGCTGGAGCATTTTGTGTCACCCTTGTCTCGTGTCCAGCTGTGCTTGTTTGTTTGCGCAATGTCGACCTGGAATGAGTACACAACAGATTCGAGAGGACAGAAGGAGCCGACGTTGGACTGGTGCATTGTGTCACGTCCGTGTGCTTGTCCTCGGTTCTCGGTAGTCAGTTCGTTGAGCCGCAGTTTGCTCGTGTGGATTTCTTGTCATTCCGTTCATTGTCACGTGTCCGGCATGAAGACAAACTCCAGAAGCGTCAGCTCGAACTGTTCACATTCATTGTCATTCGTTTTGGTTGTGATTCAAATCCAGTACGTTTGCACACTCGTTTGTGTTCGTTTATCATTTGCATAAAACTGGTGTTTTATGCCGTTTCGTACGTTTGCTTTGGTTGAATTTGTTTGTAGTTTTCACGTTTTGCTTGTGCTTGCTTGCAGACCGTCGTGTAACCATATCACCAACCACTTTGCTATCTGAATCCACGTTTTCTGTGCCACCAGCCGAAGAAAACTCCACGCTCCCTTCCGAGACCTCCAACTCGTCCACACTCACCCTCAGTCCGAACCAGTCATCCGTGCAATCTGACTCGAAACTGGAGGTCATCACTGAAGATGAAAACCTCAATGTGAAACCCTTGGACTCGCGCGGCAAGGAGGGGGGCCTTTCGAGACAGGACACGGTTGTGGCGGAGAGTGAAGAGACTGAGAGTGACAAAGAAAAACTGACGAAAAAGCAGAATGAGAAGGAGCAGTTGAGCCCCCCTCCCGAGCCGCACCCAGAGCCGCCTCACACCCCCGCAGGGATCGACGACACCATTTCTGAGGAGAGTGATTCTTCTACTGTGATAGAAGAAACGTTCACTGAAGGGGACAGTGACGCGGCGAAACAGACGGACGAAGCGCTCAAGGATTCCGCGGAGATCACTGTTGACATTCGCGCGCCGTGGGAGGCGAAGCGCGACGCCGCCAGTGGGAACGAGGAGACGGTGGAAGGGTCTGCGCTGAGGGACGCTCTCAGTCTCATCGACAACCTGGGCAGCGACGAGGAGGAGGAGTCCGACTCGGACAGCGAGGAGGATGAGATCATTGTGTGTAGCCCCATCAAAGGTTCGGAGGTCGACAGGTTGCGAGGTGAGTTCGCGTGTCGCCTCTCTGTCTCTTGCTTTGCATCCAGAATTCACCAACGTGCATCTTCACGTCGTGTGTACTTGTTGCATGAACTTGTTGAGAACCGTGTTGTTGTTGTACCCTGACGCGGGGTCAAAAGTTGAGGTGGTAGTACCGTAAAATCCCGCGTATAAGACCCCCTTTTGATGCTCAAAAATTAACATGAAAAAGAGGGGGTGGTCTTATATGTAAGGATTCGACTTTTGATATCATAAATTAATGATTAGATCAAATTCAAGAGTTAAAAGTAAAAATGAGGAAATAAAGTATCAAATGAGAGTGAGATCAATTGAGGAAATATTAAAGTTGAGTTAAAATGAGGAAATTAATGAAAGGTTTGCCTGAAGAATACCTTGGGATAAGAAAAATTTTCAGAGAAAGGAGTTTTCAAAGAGGAATTTTTCAGGTTTTGATTTCAAAAAACTTAAAATTTGCATGTGTGAGTAAATTTCTAAAAAATGTGAAAAATGGCTTTGTACTGATTTTGTGGCTGAAAAAAGGGGGGTGGTCTTATACGCGAAGGGGTCTTATACGCGGGATTTTACGGTATATCGGTCAGTGAGGGCCTTGATACAGTTGCAGAGATTCTTCGAGAACTGCGTGAACTCCTGCAGACAAACGAGAGTAAGAGGAGCACTGCTGGTTCTGTTCACTTCATCCTGACCTTTCCGAGCGTGTTCGAGTTGATTGAAGTTCACGTTGTGGAGTCTTTGTTGTCTCCAATTCACGGCTCTTGCAGATGTGCGTGGAACAAGAAATGGTGCCATCGGGACCAACATGTTTCGTTTGTGTCGTTTCAGAGCAACTGCGGGAGACGCAGCGGCACATAGAACACTACAGAGGTGAGGCTCTGTGAAAGAGTTTGAGGTTTTCCCGATGAAAAACTCGCCAGCCTCATCTTGCATTCATTCACTTCGCCACTGAAGCCAGAATTCGACGCAGCCCATTTTGCTTTGTCGTTGATCACTGAAGTGGATCTGATTCTACATTTGGGACAAAAAGAACGAAAAACGCACGCTTGCGACAGAGAAACACACCCGGTCTGACACTTGACGCTTGCGTTGCAGCTCAAATGAAGGATTCCGAGACGAGGCTGCAGGAAAGCAAGGACCTCGTCGACAAGTTACAGGGTGAGTACTGTCAGCAAGACACAGGTCTGTTCATTGAAATTCATTTCGGTCAGACTCTGTGAACTGTTCTACTTTACGATTTCTCTTCGTTATGTTTGCAGGTCAACTTGAGCAGGCCAGGCTCGAATGCGTTTCTCATTTGGCGAAAGTTTCGTCATTAGAAGGTAGGGATCTCTCCTGGTTGCACTGACTGTTTTGTCGTGAGTTTGCGCAATGTCCAAAACGTACTCTGGTGAAAGGGCACACCACAACAAACCAAGAATTGCAGCATAAAATGCTTTCCGTGTCGTACATGTACCGGTACCCCGACAAATTTTGCCCGCACCATTTGTGTTCGCATGTCTTGAGCAGCTTTAAGCAAAATTTCGAAAGATCACTTTCATTTCTTCGGCCTACAAGACCGACAAGTAAACGTGGAACTTACGTCCCGCGAAATTTGAAGATGTCCAAAAATGAAAGTGACTCTGCAACTTTCGCATGATGCCGCTTTTGTTTCTGTGGTTTCGACACTTTTCAACGTTTTGAGTAGCTGTTAGTTTGATTGGACTCTTTCGTGAGTAGACTTTGGTGTGAAATATTTACGTGGAATTTTCCATGTTCTTTCATTTTTGCCGCCGTTGCCGCTCGCTCGCGCCCCTTGGTTGCCGCGACAACAGAGCGTTTGAGCCAATCCGATGTTCAGTTGAACCAGGTGGCTGAAAATGCCATTGCTGACCTCAAGAGTAAGTGATCCATCGCAACAACGTGAACTGTCTGACTGTTCCTGAAACTTCCTGTCTGTTGCACTTTTCTGTGTCTTCACAGCAGTAGTTTCTCAAGAAACGTCTCACTGAGAAAACAGCAAAGCGCACAGATCGTTTGTACAGCCGAAGTTGAATGTATCTGATCAGAACTTTGCACCCATTCGTTGCGCAAGAAGCGGTTTTGTTTGTGCGCACCCTGGTCCGCGTTCTGGCGTCTGTCTCGTTCTACAATTCTCCTTTTTCTGAATCTTATCTTCTGCTTTCAACTACGTTATTCTTTTTCCAAATCTTTGAAACTTCAGACGAAAAACAGCTGTTGAATTTGATGAATTTCCGTGTTTTATTGTGCTTGTCAGCAAAGTGGTTGTTCGTTGACGATTTCAGTCCAGTTGAACGAGTCTCGGAAACAGTCCGACAACAGCGGTCAACTCGCCACTGAGCTCAAAGGTGCGTTTCTTGTCCGAGAGACTTTGTGTTGTGCACATCAAAAGAAAATATTGAAACACACATGAGCGAGAAAACAACGTACGCTTGGTTTTCAGTCGTTGAAGGAGGTTTACCAGTGTTCCGCAAGTTGTTCAAGAAATAATTACCGTATTTCACGAACGGAGTTGTCCCTTGTTCAGAGCAAGTGGCGACGCTGGAGGCGGAGCTGCGTCAGTACAAGCTGGAGGCGTCGGACCGGCTCAACCAGCTGCCGCGCAGCAGACCCGACTCGACCGCAGACGTGACCAACTCCAACTCCATCCCGAACCACATCGACTCCACCACCGCCGCCGCTGTCTCCGCCAACCACCTCAAGGAAGAGATCGAGCGACTCAAAGGTGAGAAGCTGGCGGGATCGGTGCGCGCATGCGCCGTGTTGTGGTTCCGTTCGTTTTGATGTGATTGCCACGTGTACAAAAGAACTGACGCAGTCAGGCCGATTGTGCTTGTGTTTTGCATTTTCTGGTGCTTGCAGTGTGTGTGTGTGTGTGTGTGTGTGTGTGTGTGTGCAACGACTCGACTTCTCTGTGTGTAGTTTGCGAAAAATTGGCGACACGATGCTCTGCAAGTTCAGAGCAGATTGTGGTCAGTTTCCTCGCCTTTTGTTGTTGAACACTGCGGCGTGTTCTGGCAACGCAACGCTGGAAACGCCCGCCCTTGTAGTATGTTGTGGAAATGCATGCTGTTCCGTGGTGGAGAGTGTTCAGGCACCAGACCTCTCGTCAGCAAAAAGAAATCAAACCGAGTCAGACTTCGACAACTTGTGGGGCTCAAAATTTGCAAAAGCTGACGAAATCTGGTGAGAACAGTTGCATTTTGTTGTGTACACTCTCCCACGTATGTTGTACTGTAGAGTCGCAAGGTGATATGCATCGTACATTGCTGAACTCTGAGTGTCAGATCACTCTGTTGAAAGGTATCAACCATCAACGTGTTTTGTTTCTTGTTCACTAATACTCGTTCTGTTGAGTTCTTGTTCTGATGGTTTCCTAAAACAAAGGGTAAGAAACTTTCACTGTGAAATTTGAAATGTTCTGCAATAGATCTGCGTAAATCTTTGCCTTCTCCGACTTGCTTTGGTCACGTGGCACTGACGTGAAGCTCAAACCTCCACATTTTGATCGGTGAGGTCACCGAAAAATCAGAAAAGTTTCTCACCCACTTGCTGCTTTGCGTTTTGACGGGGCATTCTGTGATCTCGGAAGAGAACTGGGTACTCTTCACTGCATCACATCTCACGCTGTAAATTGAAGCTGTGAATTTTGAATCTTCGCGATGATACACGTTTCAATGGCCGATTTGTTAGAAAGTCGTTGAACAATTTCTGGCAGCCAGGACCATCCGAGACATGCGAAAATTGTTTTGTGTTCAACGGACGGGTCACCAAGTGATGCTATTTCTCAGGCGCAAAAACCTGCACAGATTTGCACTGAAGAGGGATCGTATTCTTCATTCAGAGTTGCTGCAAGAAGCGCGAGAATCGCAGAAGAAAAGTGAAGCGGACGTGGACAGAGTCAAACGTGAGTTCAGAATTTATTCTTTTGCACCCAACACACAGGAGTGGCGTGCATCCGGAAACGAGTCAGTTCTCTGGGGATCTTCACCCCAGTTGATCCTTGGATGTTTCGTATGATGTTGCCGTGTGCTCTTGGTCGATCCTCGTCCCGACAAATCCTGTTCGTTCGTGATCGTGTTTCGGTTTCTGGGGAGTAACGATTGCACTGCGGACTCCTCTCATGGGCGTCGTTGATGGTGATTAGTTTCACAGAAATATTTCCCGTGAGTAGAAGCGAAATTTGCTAATGTTTCCAATGTGATGCTCGCGTGCTGGCAATCCTCTCTGCACTTTTTTGGTGGGGCCAGGTCTTCCACACCAACTGGTGGGAGCAGCATCAGTTGTGGTGCTTTTGGCAGGCGCGGGCTGTTCGGTGCGTTGACATTCTTGTTGAAAAACTAAAAACTCGCTCCTCCTCGTGAGCTGATTGACCTGAAGTTGCTCTCCGTGCAGTTGCACCGTTCAAAACTTGTAAAACTCTCTGAGGCGCACCATGACAACAAAGTGGCAAAATTTGGCCTGTTGTGTTGGGGGAGGTTCAGGTTGATTGAATTGTCCTGTGGCCATCTCGTTTCGCTGTGATGCGAAACAATAGCCATTGTAAAATCGATACTTCCTCCGATTGAAACGGCGTTTCTGGATTTCAATGTTCTGCTCTGCCGCGGGGTGCGCAGCCCCGTGCGTGACGAGGAGGAATTGCTTTTCAATTCCCTTTCAATGTGGAACACTTCCCTAATGTCGGCAGTTTGTTGCCCTCTGGTTATCTGGAGTGGAACTGCATTGTCTTCCTGTGCGTGCAGATAATCAGTGGTTGAAGTGAAAACCTTTGGGACACGAAGAAGGTTGGAAGTTCTGAAAAAGTTTCGTTCAATTTTTTCCCCGTCACACAACATCTACTCCAGAGTTGAACTTGGAATTTTTTTTGCATTGGTGAACTCACAGCGCGACTCAATGCCCGTGGCATTCTCGTTTCTGCAGCTGCATTTCGGTCTGAACACATTTCGCGTCAACAGCGGACGGTTTTGCTTTCGACAGAACCATTTTCCCGTGGGCTTTGTTTCCTGTCGCGTGAAACGCAGTGATCCGTGTCCATTATTGTGAAGCAGAAGGAAAAGTGTTTTCCGGTGCCTGCTGGCATTCGTCACGGTCCAGGCATTAATGGACGCGTTTTCAAAAGGCCATTGTTTTGCGAGGCGAGCGCAAAAGGAAGCGCGTCTCGTGACAGTGCGCTGCATCGGGTTCCCTGCTGCGGCTTCTGTCCCTGCAGCCGCAAGTGACACGCTGCGTGCGCAGACGAACAGCAGCTTCATCCGCCCTGATTACCGATCCAAATTTAGGTCAACCTCGACACCGGTCAAAAACCCGGATGACAGCAGAAAAATGCGAGCGTGTCGTGTTGGTCAGATGTTCTCGTTGGATTTTACCCAAATGGGAAGAGGAAGGACGAGACAGAGAACAGTCAAGGATGTGCTGCAGCAGGAAAGTGGATTCGGCAATCGACGCAGTGGCTCTTGAGCGTTCATTATGAATGCAGCGCAGTCATGACTTGAGCAACGAACAAGATTTCGACAAAAGGACTTGTCGACCACATTTTTTTGGACAAGGAATACTCAACCAAAAAGGGAGCTTGTGTGATGGTAATTTGGGAAACAAACTCCCATGGAAGATGCATCTGCTCAGCTGTTCGCATCAGCGTTGTTTACATCGCAGTGCAAACGCTATCGATTTTCTGCCCTGCTCGCTGCGTGCGGCATCGAGGGAAACAGAGATAGTCCTCTGAAAATGTTCGAACACCGCGCCAAGGGCAGCTCCAAAAGGAAAATGTGTGCTTGGTGCAGCAAATTGTGAGATTTGGCAGAAACACAGTTTTCCCAAAATTGGAGGCACTCACAACACAATTGAGCAAAAATTTGAGATCAATCAGATCCAGTGTCAGATGACATTTGTCAACAAGTGTCGAATGGGTGGAGTACGTGCCCGAGTGAACCGTGAAACAGCGTCGTCAATACCTGCGCTGCGCGTTGAAAGGCGACAGAAACGTCAGGCTGTCGGCAAAGGGCAGATCGATCGACGAGTCCCGTAGGTCGGGTGCTGAACTTCACGCGACATTTGAGCGCTTCGGATGTTTCTGCCAACCAAACAGTGCAACGCACACATCTGTTCTGTGCCTGTGTCGGAAATTAGCAACTTTCGCACAAACCCTCAGCGTGTCAGCTGTGTGATCTGATAAAAATGGAGCAAATCTGTCGCGTAATTGTGACAATCGTGCTGTACACTGATGATGATTATCTGCGCATTCAGCAGGGCAGAATGGCAACAGGCAGTCGGTGCCTGCGGTAGCAATTGCACTGCGACGTCATGTGAGTCGAGCATTGCTGAAGCTTATTTTTCCGTATCAAACATTACGCCAAAAGTGAAAAGGACCACAATGTTGCGGGCGACGACACAGGGTTGAAAATTCTGAAGGAAACTGAAGAACTTGGCAAACAGTGCAATACAAATGAGAAGGGGACTCGGCATGCATAATGTGCAGTGATTGAGGCCACTGCTCTTCAGGAACTTCACCTCAAAGACTTGAGTGAAAAACAGAACCGGTGATTTTATCAGTATTATGCTGTTGGTGCTATTGGATTGACTTGAACGACAAAGATGAAGCGCAAATACTCGGAATATGCGGGTAAGGGTCTTCTGCATTCTCACGCGAAATTTCTGAACTGAACAGAAATTACTCCCGGGCGAAGTTGTCACTCTTTTTGTTTTGTTAATTCGCTGTGCAATCAGCAAAGACTTTTGACTTCTCTGTTGACCCGAAACAGCCACGAGAACGTTCACTGACCTCACTCTGTGTTGATGCTGCTTTGATGAGTCAGCTTGCCTGTGTTGTGAGATGAGTTTCAGTGTCAGTCTGACCCGACAGGTGTTTCTGTGCTTTCAGGTGAGTTGGAGGACGCGACGCTTCGCTCGAAGAAGGCGTCAGAAGAGACGCTCGTGCTGCAGAAACAACTGACGGACGCGCAGCGTAAAAACCGCGACAAGTCCGATCAGAACTCGACGCTGCAAGGTACGTCCAGACGGCGAGGCAGTGGGTTGTTTGAAAACCACGAGAAAATGTTGTTTGTGAATCCTGCGTCTCAAAAATACTCGTAAAATTTTCCATCGTCACTGACGTTGAACCGACAAAAGTGCGTTCGACCACTTTCATGAACACGCACACATCCCAGCAATACGCACAGTTGGCACCACCTGTGCGCGCCCACACACGCACACCTCAACCTTTGGTTTACCCATTCAGACCCTTTCTTCGATCAAGAACAACTTGAGGATGAGGACACCAGTTTGATGGGTTGAAACTTGACCAGTTTCAGTTCTCGGGCCGTTCGGTTGAACTGTTTCCATTCGGATCATTTCTGGTGCTGTTTGGTCAGTTGATCTTGTTGTTCGTTGTCACGTTTGCAGGGACGGGACCTGGGTCGTTCCGTCTGTTCGTTGACAAGAACGCAGCCCATCAACTTTGATTGGCGTTTTGTGCAAGTTCTGCTTCATCTTTCAGACCAACTGAACAAGGCGGAGAGCACGACGAAGGAAGTGAAGCATCAGATCCTGGCGCTGCGAGGTAGGAACCTGTCCACTTTGTGGCTTTACTGCAGACGAAGCAGCAGTGCTCACCTTCTGGGGCTCTGTCCCTCAGAAACGATGACGCGTTTCTTCAACAGTGGTCTTTCTGGCGTCTGATGTGGACAAAATTTTTGAAACTGCCCCAGGGGTGGACATTGTTGCTTCGTTTCTTTGAAACTTTTATCGCATCGATGTTGTCCTCGAAAGTGTTGGCATGGCATTTTGATGTTACTAAGGAAGAGGCAGCTGCTTCTCACAGCTTCACATTACAACACTGAAAAGAAAACCAGTCTACTGCTTGCAAAACAGTCCCTGTGTAACAGTCATACTGACGTGACTAAAGCAGTAAGTTCTGGAGGCTCATGACGACCTTGAAATGCATTTTGATGCTCGATGACTCGACTGACCCCGCTTGAACATCATCTTGTAACTTTGACGCCTGTGCATCGGATCTGCTGCATTGAATCCATCGCGATTCGCACTTGGGACTTTCCCTGATCTCAGTTCATCGTCCTTGGAATGAAGACTGGGCCTCAGTAGAACTTCCTATCTGTCGACGACGGCGTTGTTGAAAGGGCCTCTTTTCGAACGGTTTCAGTGCAAATCTCATACAGGCAGAACTCCATTCAAACATTCTTCTCACCTTTTGCTCCACTCTAAAACTTCTTCCAATTTCTGTTATGACTTGACGGGCCACGTAACTACTGGAGGGACGGTATTCTCACGACCTGCGTCTTTGTCATGCGGCACTAAACTCAACGGCGGTTGCGTTGTATCTGTGTTTCAGTGTGTGTGCGAACTGTTGGAAATTTCGTGTTAGATGTGACGAACATTTTGTCAATCGTTGGCAAAGCCGATGTCCGTAGCTTCTGTGTCTTGACTGCAGTCATTGGTGCCAGTTGAAATCAATCTGTGTGCAAGTATCAGTGAAAATCAGGGCTCCCTTGAGGGTTTTTGACATGGGGTGTTTTTCTGCAGTGTTTTGTACCACTGTTGCTTTGAAGGCACAGAAGTTCCCGGGAAAGTTTCTGAAACTCGCTCACTTCTGAATTCGGAGGAAAAGTTACGTGGATCAATTGTTCTTTCGTGGGAATTTTACACTCGCGAATGACCCTGACCCACCAGCCGGTGTGGTGGATTTGACCCCACCAGTTGGTATCGTGGATCTAACTTCACCAATCGGTTGGTGGTTCTGGCATCGGCCTGTTGGTGTGGTGGACCTTGCTCCATCACTTGGTGTGGTGGATATGGCCCCACCAGTTACCAGTTGGTGTGGCAGATTTGACCCGACCACTTGGTGTGGTGGGTTTGGCCCCACCAGATGGTCTTGTGAACCGGAGATGAAGATTCTCACAAAGACTGAAAGCACCTCGTAACAATGAGATTTGCACTAACTTTTCAAAAAGTTCCAAACAACAGTTGAAATCTGTGACCACTGCGCACGAAAGAGCCCCTTGTGTGGCTTCATCGAACCAAATTTCCTGCCGGTTAGCCCACCACACAAGATCTTGTTCGGTTGTGCCAGCAGTCACAGATTCACTCCTCAAGAAATTGTTTGTTGTCTCCGCTTGATTTGGTGTCTGTTTCTCGACTTTGTTTGAAAGGAAATTTGCAAATTTTGGAAGTCAACAAACTGAAATTTTAACGTTGTTCTTGTTGATGTTCATTTGTACTTGAAGGGAATCGGTTGCGAGGGAAGGTTCAAATTGAAGCTGCTGTGTGTGTTTGTGTGTGTGTGTGTGTGTGTGTGTGCGCGTGTGTGTGTGTGAAGCTTCAGACAGTCCTCAGTGTTTCACGTGTACTTACCAGCACAGGCGTATCGGAGTTTTATGCCTGTGGGTCAAGAGTGGCAGCAGAGCAAGGCTTGCCAGGTTCAGGGGGGGGGGGGTCCCAGGGCCGAAAGGAACCTTCACTTGCGACTGTCATTGCCTTAACAACAGTTTGACCGTTCTGGTTCGTTCGTTTCTACTAACTAACGCGGTGCTGTGTGTTTGTTTGGTTCCCTGCATCCCCATTGACTGCTCGCACGCTCGTCGCTGTTGGGTGCGTTCGCTTCCCGACTGCGTCTCGTCTTCGCGTCACGTGACGGCGGTGTAGACCGGCTGCTGGAGGAGCAGGAGGTGGCGCGAGTCAAGCAGGACGAAGTGGAGCGCCTGAGAAGTGAGTTGAGCGCCCCCGTGTGGCGAGTGCGCGCAGGCGTTCAGCTCATCTGGCATGGGTAGCCCGAACCCCGGCCTGCTGTAGGGCGGCTTCTTCCCCAGATGCCCCTTCCTTATGGTCGAGCAAGCACGGACAGCACAGGTCTTTTTCTGTGACTGGTAGATCGTGTTGTTCACGCCTTCAAGATATGAAAAGCGGAAATTCACCTCAAAACACGACAAGTTTTGTTCTTGGACGCGCCTGAGTTGGGGAAGCTTTGTGTGTGAAATGTCACTGGTCCCGGCGAAATGTTCCCGCACGCAGCGCAGTCTGCCTCTCTTCCAAGATTCCGGTCACCTCAATGGTTATTCTCTATTAGCCATGTTTCCGAAATTCATTTTGCCTCACAAGCGCAAGATTCTCGTCTGTTGATTCTCGCCCAGGACGAAGTTGACATTTTCACTCCTACTCAACATTCCTCTTTGTCAGCTTGTGCCATCATTTTCCCAGACCATTCCAAAGTATTTGGACTGATTTTGTGCGTTTGCCAGCACAATTTACTTGCTCAGTCTTTGCATTTACATTTTATAATCATTTTGTAAAAGCTCAGGAAGCGTCCATCTTGAATGCAGGCGGGGGGTTCTGGAGGGCTGACCCATGCCAAAAGGAAAACGCGGATTGATATTGTCATCGTGTGGTTGTCGTGTGGCTGACAAAAATTCGAATATCTTGGAACGTGAGCTTCTTTCCATTGACTGGAAACTGCATCAATTGTGTCACATATCCTCGTGCGTGCAAGTTGAATGGATTTATTCTTCAATGAATTCTTTGAAGATCGTGGTTTTTCTCCTGCAGTTTTTTTCTCCATATCAAAGAGGTCACCGCGTTCCTCACATGCAAAGAGCAAAAATCTGCCACACCCTTCACAGAATGCTGCTGCAGCATGAAAACATTGTGAGTGGGCAGAAAATTCTAAAACGCGTTTTGATGAAAATTCGTACTTGCGGTTTCAACTGCTTTCAAGCCACGCGACAACCTAGTGCAGTTCGTTTGTCAGGCCTGGTTTTGAACGTGATAAAATGTAGTGCAGATGTCGCACGGGTGAAAAGACAAACTTACCAACAATTTCAGCCCCACAATCTTTCACATTGTATGGTGCTATTTTTGTCTATTTTTATTTGTCGATGAACTTAAAATTTGTTGACGAGGAATCACAACCCCGTTCTGTGAGTGAATGCTGTGACTTGTTGAGAGATAGTGATTCCCTCTGCAAATGTAACAAACCAAAGCGATGAAATGATGTGTGCATATTAACTTATTCACGGGCTTCTCGCGAAACATTAGCACTGGTCCGCTTCCCTCAGTGAATTTGCAGAAATAAATTTGAATTCCAAGTCTGTATTTTCTGAATTTCTGATTGATAGACAAGGGTGTAAAGTAGGAGCATTTGTACATAAAGTGCCTTTGTGAATGTGTGAGAACTTGTACAGAGTCAGTGATACCATTTTCTTGAACCAAAATCCGCAATGGATTTGCACAGAAAACGATCAAATGGAGCAAAACAATAGCAAGTTTCGAAGTAGTTCGATGCACGCACCATACTGTGCACGTTTTCGCTCGAATCGTGAGAACAATGCACGTTGAAAGATGATTGAATTGGGGCATCGTGTGAACAATATTGACAGCATCCTGGACCCATTGTTACTGGTCAAGTTGTGGCCTGCGTTTCACTTGGTTTCGTTTCCGATTCACAACAGGCTTCTATGCAATGAACGCCGTGTGTGCGCTCGAAAGAGCTTCGTTTGGGCCTTTCTGACACCTTCAATGAGAAGTAGTCGTGTCGACTCTGAATTGTTCAAAATTCAGTCGTCACAATAGTAGATGCAATTTTTGACGAAACGCTGACTTGTTACTCGAGAGGACATGGAAGCCTGCTGCTGAAAGACTCCCGTCGAGAAACTGCTCTTAGTTCGGCTCGTTGTGTGGAATCCTCCCGTGCATTTGCGACCAGCTCTGCGCAACAGATGCGCGTCCGTCGTTTGTCCCTGCACTTTCTGCAGCAGGGACAAACGGATGTGCTGTGCGCATTTTTCGGGCTCTCTTTGTTTTACTCTTTCCTTTCTGCTCTGGATTCGCCCTTGTTGTCTTCAGTTTGTCGACGCAAAGAACTAAAAGCGCTTTCTGCTGGGAGAAAAGAGTGGCATTTAGTGTATTCGAACTCTCCATGATTGTTGTACACATTTTGAATGTATTCATAGAAGTTCAACAATGTTGAATAGTGTCAAAAATTAATAAAATTTTAAACATTATTTCTCCGTCTTTTTTAGATTTTTCCTTTTCTGTCACTGTTTAGTTCCATTGTTTTGCCTCCCTCCAGTAGAGTTTGTGTCACTTTTACACATTAGATGCACAGAGTGGGGAAACTTTGTTGTATTTTTCGCGAGATTCCCATTGGAAGGTTGGTGGACCACGAGGAAGTTTCAAACGTGAAATACAGCAAACCACCTCTGGCTTCTTGCCTTGCTCTGGATCGAGAAAGCGTTCATTAGAAGCACAACACACAGCATTACATGTTGCAACGTTTTAAAACGCCATTGAAAATGTAAAAGATTCAATTTCAGAACTCCTTTCTCTTAAGATATCATTTGAGGGTTTTGCTTGTTCGGATAAGCTCTGCTAAAATTTAAGTGACTCATTTGCAAACTGTCGCTGATTTCATGTAATGCGAAATCTGTTCACCATTCTAATGGACAGCTTTCCTCGCTGCCTGGTCTTGTGTTTCGCTGTGCTGTACATTCAGTGATGCTTTGTGGTCACAACCTCTTGCATTCTGCAAGTCAAATGTTTGCCTGTCTGACCTGTAGCGTTCGGTGTTTGTGATAGACGGGTGTCATGATTTTCTGCAATTGTTTTCCCCACCATTTCCAGAACATATGGAGACGGAAAAAAGCGAGCATCTTCTGCAAGTAGGAAGTTTGGAACGTACGTGATCATTCACTACTTCGGTTGATCGACCCCCGGATCAAAACGTCCCACCTCAAAATTACAGAGCAGAAAATTTTTCTCAATTTTGCTTTGTTTGCAGAAGTGTTGTGGTTGTTTTGAGTTAGTTTTTGACCCCCATTTTTCGTGTGTCGTGGAATGATTTTCCTTTCCAAGTTTGGTTTGGTCTGCACGCGCAAAATTTTGCTTTGTTTTGAAGTAAATTGGATTTAATTTGCTTGAACCTGAATGTGTTTTGTAAGGCTTTTGTTGAGACCCCGCTTCCTTGTGTTGATCGTTTGGTTTGTTGTGCCTCGATTCTTGAGTTGATCATGCTGGGTCTGGGATGTTTCATATGCTTTGAAAAGCCATTTGTGCTGGATGATGAAACTCAAATAATTTGGTGAATTTGAAACATTTCAAGACGTCAACTGCACTACATTTCAAGTGGACAGGTTTGAGGGGAAAATGTTGCAACAAGTACTTGCAGTTTTATTCTGTTGTGGAAAAACGTAGTGGAGGCAGACTGTGTTGCGTCGTCCAACAACTTCATTTTCATTTGGGCAAAACCACGTGAAAGGTGAAAACTGTTAGTTGCACGGCATCTTGTCTTACAGAACAACTTCTAGACGCCCAACAAACAGCGAAGCAAAGTCGAAATGAGGCAGAGCAGCTCAGAAGTAAGTGAAGCACCGGATTTTTGCGTCCAGGTCAAGGGCGATGTTGGTGTCGCGTTCTGTTCGGAGAAGCGAACACTCGCGACAGAATCCCATCGGAGACAAAACCCAAGTGAGGCAACTGAAAGTCGAGAGTGGGCGATCCACTTGTTTTTCAGCGGCATTTGTCAGGTTGGTTGCGCTGCCCCCAGCAGGTTGGTTGCGCTGCCCCCAGCAGCAATGGGAAGACTTGTTCTGGTTGGGAAAAGGGTCTGCTTGGTGGCGCTGTTTGTGACCTGGTCGTGTTTCTGCTGTTGCAGTGCGGCTGCAGGTTCTGCAGGAGGAGCTGGAGGCGCAGCGGGCGCGCATGCGCGGAGACACGGACGCCGCCGACGCGTGGGGCGTGAACCGCACAGACGAGGACAAGGACGTGGTGCGCGCCACGCAGGCGCAGCTCAACTACGGAGAGAGGCCCGGCGGAGGTGAGGGGGCTGTTCGCTGGGGAGGAGTCTGATTGCAAGCATAAAACGCCGATGCTACTTTTGATGAAGACCGTGATTGTCAGAACAACGTCTGCTGACGACCTCGCAAAAAAATTGAGAATATGAGGTCACAAACGCATCAAGAGAAACCGACGGGTGGGACACGGCTGTGACAGGAGAGTCGATGACGTGCGTGGGTGTGTTGCAGTGGAGTTCTCGACGCTGCGGGAGGAGTGCGCGAACCTGCGGCGCCGCATCCAGGACATCGAGACGGAGATGAAGACGTCGCGGCGCGAGAACCACCAGCTGCAGATCGACTACTCCAAGCTGCAGGCCTCGTACAAGGTGCGCGCGCTTCTGTATTACTGACGCGCAAGTTTCTGTGAGAGGGTGCAAAGAGACTCGGGTTGGAAAAAAAAATATTTCGTGTGCCACTGAAGGTGGTTCAACTTGCAGTCTTTCAATACAGTACCCACATGAAGGGAAGTTCCCATTATGTGCGCTGTGCTTGATCTTGCCCGTTTTGTGCGCTTCACGATGTCGGTGTTTGCGCACACGCAGGAGCTGGAGGCGCTGAAGGACCGCCTCGAGACGCAGGAAGTGACGTGGAAGATCAACCTGACGGACGCGCAGAAAGAGGCCGAGCAGAGCAAACTCGAGGTGCGTCCACCGCCGAGGGAGGAGTCGAGCTCCGTGGCGATCAAAGATGGGCCAAATTTTGCGAGTCAAGTCGTTGTGGTGCAAAAAGTGGTCTGTCCAATCACCATCCAAAATCTTCTGAACGCACGATCGTTCCCAAATTTGCGTTTCTGGAAAAGTGGAGATTCAAACCCACAGGTACTGCGCATGACCAGTGGGACTGCCGAAGTTTCACGCCAAACGTTGCTCAGAGTGGCGAGTGTTTGAGATGCGTTTGTTGCGGCTGCTGCAGTTGACGGAGGCGAACAACGCGGTGGCGGCGCTGCGGGAGAAGTGCAGCGAGTACCGCGAGCAGCTGGCGGCGCTCACGCAGCGACTCGACGACATGGACGACGAGTATCAGATGCTCGCCTATCGCAGCAGAACGGTGAGTCGCGCGTGTGTTTCTGTCTATGTCTTGTGTGTCTGTGGTGGAGATGTTGGCCAGTGTTTAAGCCCGACATGCGGACACTGAAGCGGCGACCGAGCCACAAATTCGAGATCTGTCTCTCGTCTTGCGTTTTGACGACAAAAGGTCACTGTCCTTTGTCCAGCTTTTGCTAGAAAACTTGCAAACCAGCTTCATCGGCCTTCTGCTTTTGTTTCAGCTGTCGACGTGTTCCATGATTCCACTGTTGATCCTACTGTTCGCGATCATGTTGGCGTTCTACCCGACGCTCTCCACCATCACCGCCACCACCACGCTGACGTGACAGCACGCCGTCGCCACCGCACGTCACACCTCCGCGTCGGCGCCGCCGACTACGGCGCGGGCGTCGCCGCCGCCGCCGCCCGCTGCTTCCCGCCCGCAGGATTCACCGTCGCCTGTTCGCGGCGCCAAACCCTGGCGGGCGTTCACGCGCGCATCGTGGCCCAAACACAACGTGTCCCTCGCTGTGCTCTGGCTGCGCTCGCCGATTCAGAGACTGCAGGAGCAGACCGCCATTTCATCACGGATTGTCCAGGGTGGACTGTCAACCAAGGAAACACGGGAGCTTCACTGCCACGCCACGGTCACATCTGCGCTGAGGAAGGCGAGTTTTCTCGTCGAATGCGCACTGTCGAGATTCCACGTGTTCTCGCTGTTGCGAGGCCTGCACGTCGCTGGACTGGACGTTGTGCTCGGGCGGAAGTTCTGTGCCACAGTTCAGTCGCGCACGTCCGGATTGTCGCACATCTGAACGTGTTGGCTCTGGGCGCTTGCGCGCAGCGAGGACTGTCGGGAACGGTCAGAACAGTGGACACCGCATTTGCTGTAAAACGGAACTTGTAAAACGATGTGTAAAATACTCGTGTAAATATAGTTTCATAGCTTTTCTGCACTGGTTTGCAGAAACACAAAGTCTTCACCAAAGCACATGCGCACTTTGGGTGCAAAACTCGAACTTTCGAGTGCAAATACAGTGAGCCAGTTGCCAGGTTGGTTGGCCCAAGTAAGGGAACGGAGATTCTGCCCGTACCTTTTGGTCTGCACGTCCGCACTCTCGTTCACTTTTTCAATTGATTTCATTTCACAACAGGGTTCTAATTTACGCTGATTCAGATTGTGTTCAGTCATAAACTTTGCAGTTTGTCATTGTTCGCTGCCTCGAAACTTATTTCTGGAAAGGCATGGACTTGCCATGAAATTTTGAGTTCGGAAATGGTTTGTTGTTTTGCCCTTCTTTTTCTCACACTTAACATCTCCGTCATGAAACGGACAGCCGCGTGAGTTTCTCTGAGCAACAGTGGCGACGCCTCCGTGGCAACGCGAAGGAACATGACGCGCACTGGTTACTATGGCCTTGATACTTACTGAACACAGGGTTTCTGGCTTGTTGTGCACACAGGGAATGCTAGGCCGTGCTATCCTTCTTATTTCTGCATTCAGTTGAATAACTTTCGTTCGCGAACAGTGGGCTGCAACCTTGAAACACAAATTGAAGTTGGACTGACTTGTGAACAATTTTAACTTGATGTTCAGGGATGCATTCCACGTTCCCTCACCCCGTAACAAGAAGGATTCTGTTTGCAATACTTTCCGTGACTTCCTCAGTCAGTGATCCCAGAAAAACCTGTGTGGTCAGTTCAAGCAGTTCTGGGGTCACTGAGTGAGAGCCAATGTAAAGCGTGAAGTCACCGACTGTTTGTGACGTCACTACGTGTTGTGTTAGCAGCCACTTCCTTCACGTCACACACGTCATGCGTGAACAGATGTAAGAGATTGTGATGCTGTGCGCGAAGTGAGAACGGCTCACAGTCTGAAGCATGATGTAGATTTGTCTGGAGTGGCTACTTAGATGGTCTGCAGTTTTTGTCACACGATGTACCATTGTCGCCAAGCGCGCTTCTGTACTCTTTGGTCATGGTCGTGTTCTGTGCGAAAATTGTTTTGGTAGCAAACATTTTGGAGCACCTATCAAGCAATACAACAGTTTATAATAATGTATAGTGTAGCTTGTAGCGTGTACATATTTTTTCACAGCGTGTAGATTATTTCACGGTCTGTAAAGTTGGCCCAATCTGTAAGAAGTACACACAGTGTAAAGAAAGTTGTTGAAACGGCCCTTTTCTTACCGCCTGAGGGAGAATGTGGTGCATCTGGACTCGACGCTTCTTTTGCGGGAAAGGAGTTCGAGAGTTGGGACCAGAGTGTGATGTGGGCTAGTGGAACAAGCAAGTCTATTTTCCAAGTAATTCAAGCTGTAGCAAGAGAATTTATATGAGAAGCTACACACAATAGGTCTATCCTTTGAAAAGAGTCTTCGTTTATTTGGACGATCTCCAGAATGAGAGACGGTTCGCAATGCGAAAAGTTGAAGGGGGGAGGGGTACTGTCGAGATTGGTCAAGTCCTGACCCGGGGTGAGGATTTGCGATTGAGACGAGTGTGTTGTACATACGACGTGGTGTGAGTGAGTATCCCGCTGTGTGTGGAGTGAACACGGTGTATGATATTTATTTCTACTTACTATTTATTAGCCGACGTGATGATGACAATTCTCAAGTGATACCGAGTCGCGTTTCCAGCTCAGCTCAGTAAAGCAAGTCTTTCTGGTTTAGTTGCAGGAAGTAGGTTTTGTTCATGACTTCGTTGATTTGTGCAACAAGTAGTTTTGACCGAACGAACAGTTGTGGGTGTTCGTTTCAGTTCATGTTGGTTGAGTTGCGCCGTTTCGGGAGCACGTTTCTTCTGCGTAAAATTCAAACTGGTCTTTCCTTTGAACGTTCCAAAAATTGCGAAGACCTCTTTTGTTCTGCACGAGTGTTTCGTTTCAGTGACGTTGTCAGTTGAGTTGTGCTGTTTCACGAAAATGCTCCACTTTGCGTCAAAATTCAGAACATTGATTCTTTCACACACACGCAGAAAGAGTTGAACTGCGCAAATATCTGTTTTGTGCTGCACAGGTTCGTTTGAAACGCTTTTTGGGTTTTGCTAGTTGTGTTGTGCTTTGTTATCAATTTGTATGGATGTCCTGGAATAAACGATCAGATGCAGGATACTTCTGTGTTTCGTCTCTTCACAGAAGGATCTGCACGAACAAGAAACTCGGCTCCCCACCGTTGGGATGAAGTGCCGCAAGAGAAAGGCTGATCCATAAATTACTCGCTCCTTTCAGCGATGACTTGTTGCCTTTGATGTTTCACCCGCTGCAACTCGCGGTGTCCACATCGTCGCGGGACGAGCCAACAAACACCGCGGCAGTTGAGCCGCCCCGTCCGTCCGAAGCTCCGCTGTATCACAACCTGCGATTTCGACTCTTGAAATGTCTATTCCGCAGTGGTAGATGGGCCACAAATTCAGGCACCCGGCATCCACAAAGTGGTTGTCGCGTGAACAGATGACAGGGTTCTCACACTGCACAAAAATGGTTCCTGTGAAATCACACAATGACTTTTCGAGACCTTTGGTCAAGAAAGGAGTTGTGTGATTGAACAGGAACCTTTTTGTGG
>JAAUXT010002638.1_pt1 | contig 26995 bp, 24 predicted proteins | sample 7278171 | NCBI WGS metagenome assembly JAAUXT01 (sample SAMN14350112, study PRJNA611818) | marine sediment metagenome | isolation source: surface marine sediment (1.8m) | place: French Polynesia: Moorea | collected 2018-08
CTGGCACATAGTCTTTGGTTGCATTGCGATTGGTCATTGCATAAGTCTGCGAGGACGTAAAGGTTGCCCAGAACATGGTCAGTCTCATCGTGGTTGGATTCTACCTCGTAAATTTTGTTGGGTCATTTCGGACTACACAGCCAGAAAGAAGAGAACAATACTGTTTCGTGTTTTTTTCAAAAAGGTTCTCACTTTTTGTTTTGTTTTCTCTTTTGTTTTGTAATTTTCTTTTTGAAGATGTGTGCTGAGAACTGTTCGAAGAACAAACTACGCGTGCATGGCAACATGTTCGCCAAGACCAAAATATCTGAGAGTGTAACTAGATGTATAAAGGAAACGTGGGTACTTGTGTCGCCGAGATAAGGTCAAGGCGGAAACGTTGGGCAGTAGGTCATCAGCCTTTGAGAGAGCACGGAGCGTCCGTGCACGCTCACAAGCTGCGGCTGTTCCTGTGGAGGTGAAAATTCCCAAGAGTGTCACATTGTTCATGATGCAAGAAACAACATGGACCCACCAGAGAGAATCATTGTTTGTTTCTCCATTATTTCTTTTGTCGCAAGATCAAAATCCTCTGACCACCAAGTACGGACAGAACTGTGTAATCACGTGCTCATCGTTGCTGTTTCTTTACTTCAGTTCAACAGGAAGGGCGCAGCGGGCTGCAAGAACACAGCAAACTCATTCTCGGCATCGTGGGCGGCGTTCTGGTGACGCTGATTCTGGTCGGCGTCGGGATCACATGCTATCAGCGGCGTCGGGAGGAACGCAGACGCAAGCACGCTCTCAAGCAGGAACGCAACGCGGTTGAGATGACAACGCTGTTGAACAAGACGCACACGCCAGGGGGAGCTGGGGTGGGGGCGGCGTCTACAGGAAGCACGACTTCGCGTCGTGCAGGTGTCAAGGGCGGCAGCGCAGCGCCTCCACAGCTGCCGGGCGCCGACGGTGTCCTCACGCCCAGCGCCGCCACAGCCAACCACGTCCCTCCAAAACTGAAAAAAGCCAACAACGCCACTCAAGTGCCCAATCACCACAGCAAGCCAAACCCGCGCCGCGGCACGCCGCACGGAAGTGATCACCCTGGACGCAAACCGAGCAGCACGTCGGGTGAGTTCGACGTGTCGGACCTGTACGACACGCCCGGAGGCGATGGGCCGACGTTCCGCCGCTACCTCGACATCAACAACTTCAACGATGACGATTCAAGTCCGAACCCATCCATTTCCAACCAAATCCCGGCTATTGTTACCATAGAAACCCCTCACTCACCACCCAAAACCTCATCTTTCACGCCCAATCACCCAGATTCCAATCCCATCGGCGGTGGCGGTGGTCCAAACCCGCATTCGTACCCTCACTCGTATTCACACCCTCAACTCAGCACAACCAGGGTACCGAACGCCACTCCGATTCCAGATCCGTACTCCAAGGATCCGTACACAAAAGACCCCTACAGCAGAGATCCCTATGCAAGACCGGACATCGTGAGTGGAATGTACGCCACAACGGGCAAACAGCCGAGCCCACCGAGGGACATGCACCGCCGTCTTTCACTTGACACTGTGCAGTCTGAGCAGAGTGACGTCTGGAAGCCCATGGGTGGCGGGCCGGGAGCAGGGATGGGAGGTCCCGGTGGGTCCTCGACGCTTCCTCGCCATCGAGGTGAGCCCTCACGTCTCTACCAGTGGTCAGACACGACCTCGAGTCCGGTGCAGGCGATGGAGAAGGACGCCTTTTCCTACCATCGCACGCCACCGAGCCGGCGCGAGAGGAAGCTGCAGCGCTCCGACAGCGCCGGCAGTTACGGTGGCAGCGGGAGGCGCAAAGGCACGGCGGCCGGCGGGTCCGCGCCCTCCCCGGAAATCTTCTACTCACGCCCCAACAAGGCCGGCATCCGGCAGCAACATCACCCGGTATGACGTCCCAGGGTGAACGCTGGGTAGGAGATTCAGGTTCAAGTCGAATTCACGTCGATATTTGAACTTTGACGCGTTGCTTTCCTCTTGGAAGAAAATGGAAAGATGAGCAGAGAATTGAGTTCGGTTGAGATTTGTGCCAGAACTTCTTTTCACGGAAGGTTGATGTCAACTGGTGGACATCGTTTTCGGAAAAGTGAGTGAAGCAGTTTTCGCTTACATTTCACAAGTGACTGGTGTTGGGTGACAATTGTTCGAACTTGTTTTGTTGGCAGAAGGTACCAGATTTGGTTCTGGTACGGACTTGCATTGCTGAACAATGCGAGCTTTCTCTCGTGCAACGCTTCCTCTTTTACGACTGTTTGGACTTTTATGTTTTTCAATGCCAACAATTGAGTGGTGCAAACTGCTGGAACAATATCATTGGCTGATACTGACGCCATTCTTTTGCATTCAACTTGCTGGTGAACAAATGTGAGCGTCTGGAATTGTCACTCATTCCTACCATTTCATGTTGTTCCTCACAAACCACAGCTTTTCACTTTTTCGTTCAATTGGAAAACTAGTTTCCTCTTCCGACCTTCACTGGTTTTACTACACACCTGTTCAGCCAAGAAGAACCCCCAGTGGACGAGCGTGAAATGATGAAAAGGGGTTTTTCTTTGTATCAGTGACAACAAATCTCACCTCCATCTTCATGAATGGAGCCAGATTGTGTGCGAGAGGTTTTTCTGTTTCGTACAAACCCCTGTCTGTTCATGCTGTTCGCATCAGGAGAACACAATGTCAGTTCGGGACACTTGTACAGTTTTGAACTCGTGCTGAGGAAGTCCAAACATGGTGTTCTGGACGCTTTGTTGAGGTCAAGGTCTGGGTCAGGATCGACCAGCCAGCCCCACAAAGAAGTGTTTTCGTTTTGACAACGTGCACCTACTCATGTGAAACATCTGTGGATGTGTTTTTGAAATTGATGTGAATGTGACAAAATCATTGTAACTCACTCGTTTCGTGCCTTAAGCCATGAAGTGCCAAAACGCAGAATCTCAAGACGTATGACTGGCTGCACCGCTCTGTTACGACTGCATGATTATTCGCCTCATCACAGTTCTAACTTCACGTTGTATCATCGCAATTATTGAAATTACTCAATAAATTCTCATTACTAATTACAAAATGAAGTAGTTTTGACGACGATAACACAAACTGTGACCGAAACTTGCAGAGAGAATGTGCGAACATCTCAAGAACTCAGACTCGACACACTCGTTTTGTCAGAGTCTGTGCTTTTGCAATTCCAAGCAAGGCTGGGCAGCTTGCACTGGAACACCAGCAGTTAGACGTCCCGTGTGTGTTTATGCATCTGTCACACGTAGTTCTGTCCATGCAGCAAGTCATAACCTTGCAGTCACAAGCACACTTTTCCTCGTCTGATATGATTGTGCAAGTTCCATGGCTGGAGTGTCAAATCATTTGCCGTCCTGGGTGTGACGCGTCTCAGCTCATGATACCCTTTTTGATTTGAGAGTGCGCAGTGGCTAGACAGGGGCCCTGACACAACACAGCGTTAACACTCTATCAATGACAATTTACACACAGCCCACTGTCATGTCGGCCTGATTCGCTAAGGAGGGGAGAGGGGAAGGGACTTCATGCAGGGAGGGAGGTGGGCAGGGATTTACCCTCAGACGAAGTGCTGGATAAATAGGGGCTGAGCACTCGAGGTGATAACTCAGCTACAGAAAGCCTTCCGATCTGGGTTCCATGCAAGCAGGGCAAAGGACAGCCTCAGCGGTTGGTGTCCCGAGTGACCACATTGCACTGTGCACGAGACAATGCGAACCTTTCCTCGGAAGGTGAACCATGAATGTGGAATTGACCAGGCAGTTTGTATAGTGGCTGGTTCCGTCACAGTACCAGTGTACTCGTACAAGCGGCGTGTTGTGGTTGCTCATCCACAAAGGTGCAACAGCTTGTCACGTAACATTGCCGGTCGTGCCTCACCGTGTCACATCAAAATGTCTTCTTGGTCAGTTTCGAGGTTCGTCGTGAAATAAATTCTCGCTGAGAGCTCAGACGGAATGGCAGAGCAGTGGAAACAAACGCCTCCAGACGAAGAAAGCAAAGAAAAGAATCGTTAAGGGCGGACGCACACCTGATCGGGCTGGAACATCCCGAAGGGCTGGTGAGCCCGATCCACACCTGATTTCATGTGATGTTCAGGCTGTATACTAAGCAGTCACACACTGCTTTGGGCCAGCTTCAGGCTGGGATATTCCATGTGCTTTTATTTTTTGTTGGACATGGGATGCTCCATGCACTTTTGTTTCTTTTTTGCTGAATACAGGATGTTCCAAATGCTTTTAATTTTTTGCTGAACATAGGATGTTCTGCATACTTTTGCTTTTTTTTTGCTGGACATGGGATGTTCTATGTGCTTTCATTCTTTGCTGGATAAGGGATATTCCATGTGCTTTTGTTTTTTTGCTGAACATAGGATGTTCCACACGCTTTTGTTTTTTGTTAGACACAGGATATTCCATGTGCTTTTGTTTTTTGCCAGACATAGGATGTTCTAATATTGTAGAGTTGAAGTACAAACAAAAAACAGAAGAATCTGTTTGCAGATATATTTGTTGCTGAAAGTCATCTGTATTTTGTAGCTGGAAGTCATAGTTACCAAGGAATATCTCATTAATAAAGCCTGACCAGTCTTCAGCCTGATTCATTTGGTCCTCATGTATACTCATTGGTTCAGAGCCTGACCAGGCTGACTAGCCTGATCAGGTGTGCATCGTTCCATAGAGAATAATACAACTCAAACATCCTAAAGTTGGCTTGAAGCTGGCCAGGTGCGAAACCGATGTTGGGATGTTCTCCAGCCCTATCAGATGTGCGTACCTTCACGACAGCGGAACAGAAAACTCGCACACCCCAATGGTCAAGCTCAGGCGAGAATTTCAGTTGTTCAAGTGCGACGACAACAAAGTAACAGTGAAGCAATATGTGTACATGGGAGAAAGAAGCTGCTATCTTGCACTGAGGTTCCTTTGCAGACAGACATCCTGTGTATTGAACTCTCTGAATGGAAGGCAGCCTACGCATTGAAGCAAAGCTGGCAATCAAAATCTTCCAGGCGCACAAAAGTGAGATCTTTCTCTGGTTCTGCTTGCCTTCAGCCTTCTTTGCGCTGAATCTCGGTCCATTTCACAGGACCTTTGGTGCTCTTTGCATTTCTTTCCGATATCGCAGAGGTGGTTCTACTTGGCTGCAGGCGTTTGGAGTTGTGAGGGAGCGATACATGACACCTGAGTGCAAATGAACCAAATTGGGCTCCTGGTCAAATACATTTGAGCAATGGAGACAGTCTCTAACATGCTCAGTGCAAATGCTCGTGGGAACAAACGTGACAAAACAGACCACAGGAAAGAAACTGATCCACCAAAACAGTTCAAAGTCAAGTTACGAGCAGTGTGCCCCTGGTTTTGAAGACCTACACTTTCGAGGAGGGGATGAATGGATGAGGCTGAGTCTTTATGGAATCGCCTTTTGCTGTTGAATTTCAAACGGTCTTTGGATACAACACGAAGCTGTTTCCCTGCAGTTGGAACCTCTGGTGGCGGTGGTTTGACCCCCGTGTCGGGACTCACAGACATAAAACTCCCTGAACTTTTCCTCCGGATACGCAGTGATTACGTGCGCAAGCAATTGCCACGGGAAGTATTTCCCAGCAAGACTTCTCTGACGACCACAGTGTCATGATCCCATCGGAGATATACCATCACAACGGCGCACGCAATGCATGTACCACACCACAGACGCATGTAGAACGGAAATTTACTGGTCCAACTCCAGCACAACGGGATGTAGGTTTTGTCGGGCTGAAGGGCGCAATGTGTGTGTGTGTGTGTGTGTGAGAGAGAGATACAGATAGAGAGAGAGAGAAAGAGAGAGAGAGATAGAGAGATAGAGAGAGAGAGAGAGAGAGAGAGAGAGAGAGAGTGTGTGTGTGTGTGTGTGAAGTGGTAAAGGGGTGGACTTGGATCTGGCCAGAGAAAGCGATCCCCATGGTGGAGCCGATTCCCATGCAGAGTTCTGTTTTTCATCGTGTGAAAGGGGAGAACAATTTGGCCTTGCGCCGCAAAAACGGGACGGATGCCATTTCGAAGATCAGGTGCACCCCCCTCCCTGGATCTGCCCTTAATGTGTGTGAGTGTGTGTGTGTGTGTGTGTGTGTGTGTGTGTGTGAAGTGTGTGTGTGAAATTGCTCAAGCAAATCTGCATGTGTGTCTGCAACGCGTCATCATGTGCACGCATTGCTGCACCTGTTTGACCGTCAGGAAACGACATGTGGTTCTTCCCTGCAGTGACTGTGTATTTCTTTTCAAAGAATGTCACATCCCTGAAACCTGTAGTAGTCTGTCACGCCGCGCGCGTTCCACAGCACACACGCGTTGCGCCTGCTCTCCGCGTGGCGACGCCGTCCCCCGCCGCCCATCACAGGACGCGTAATCTCGTTAGAGCCGCTCCTCCCCCTGGCGCGCCGTAATAGGAAAAGGCACTCTCAAACAAAGTGCGTCCTTTGCTTTGAAACCATGAAACCAAGGCTCTACATTTCTCACGGAAAACGGGATCCTGAACGAAGTGAAAAAATATGGTGAACCTGGAATTGTCAATATCTTGACAACCGTGATTCTCAGGCATTCGAAATTTTCAGCTGAAGAACCCAACATCTCCAGACGTTCTCAGATTCTCGGACCCATTGTCACGTCCTTACGGATCAAACTGCTTTTCTGCATTTTATTCGAGAATCCGCAAAACCCAGTATCTTCTAATTCTCGGGGTCCACCAAACAAAACAGCATAACTACGGCACAAGATTGCTGCGGCATGCATGCAGTTACATTTCTGTTTACACTGCACTGAAGACACACAAGCACACACCAATTGACTGCACACTCAGGTACACCCACATGCCTGCACACTGAGGCAACACACACACACAAACACACACACACACACATCCCTCCTGTTGGAACATTTACCACTGTTTAGATGACCAGGTTTTCAGAGAAATTACCTTTGCGCAGAAAGCCGTGTGGACCCAAGGCAGGACAAATCGATCAATCCCATGCCAACGGAAAATCTGCACAAAAGCGATTTTTGATAACTTTTGGTGTTTTGAGGGTGCACTCAGTGACATTTCTCCTGAATGAAGCTGTTTCTGCAAACAACGTTTGAAGCTTTGGTGCAAATGCAGATGCGGTAATCGGACAAACAGCGTGTTTTGATGTGGGATCCTGGTGGCCAGCGAGACTCTGGGACCCTGGCCCAGAATCCTGAAAGGGAGACGCAAGTTTCTCCACGACCTGATCAAAGGAGACAGTGGTTTCGAAGCCCAAAATGAAATGTGACATTTCAGTGTGAGGCGCCTGCACCAGCAACCTGGGGCAAGTGACAAAAGGCAATTAGTCGCTTCAGACGAAGCTCTCCAAAAGTTTGGAGACGATGGTCTCGCAACTTGTGCTTCACGACTGCATCTGTGCTTGTTCATGTTGGCCCCTCAGTATGTATGCAAATACACCAGATTGGCGCACACTGGGCAAGGTAATCTTGACTGAATAACACACTGGAGATACGTAAACCCTTGGCACTCGACTGCCTCTTGACGATTTGTCACCGCTACGGATTTTTCGTCGTTGCCCGCATGTTAGACTTACTTACATGTTTCATCCACGAATTTCCCGTTTCTCAGTGTTCGGAAACTTGGCTGTTTGGTGTGGTGAATCGAGCCCCACCAGTTGGTGTGGTGAATCTGCCCTCACCAGTTGGAATGGTGAATCTGGTGCCACCAGTTGGTGCGGTGAATCTGACCCGTGGACCAGTTGGTGTGGTGAACCCAGCAATCGTAGATGCGAAAACGGGAAATTTGTGGACGAACCACGTACACGTTCTCAACACGAAGGGTTTTTGTCTTTTTGTACTTTATATCTTTCTTCGTTGTCCTTTCGAGCCAATCACTGGTCTTACAAAATGCTCGCACTGCAAACAGATCGTCTTGAATGAGAACGAATAACAATTTTGTTTGTGGTCATTCCCGTCAATTGGAGCAAGCACGTGTGGCTATCGCGGTTATGTCTTCCCTGCATGGGAGAGCTCAGGGGCGACTGCTTCCTCGGACAAATATTTCTTGCCTGATTGGGTTTTGTTTCCCGCGAGCGCCACCACTTTACTGGATCTGCTTTCCACGTGAGCACTGTTCAACATCTGCTGCAAGCATGCACGGTGATTTGTTCCGTTTCTGTTCACCCTTCATATCACACTGCTCAACATGCGGCAAGAACCAGTGACCATACGCGGACGTGAAAGACGCCCATGGCATGAACAAATCCGCGACTTCATTCTGAGATCAAATGAGCCCAGGTGTGCCCTTTTGAGAGTGCTGCTGGTTCAACAGAAAAAAACGCATGTGTTTGAACCGTCCACCTCGGTTTTGCCCATCTGCGTGCCTCATCAGTCCCATTTGTCCACGTTTGCAAACCCACATGCAAACCGGCATGCAGAACGTCAGGAGAATGAAAACGAGTGCAAATCATTCATTATTCTGTTGTTGATGGTGTCCATCAATTTTTGTAACCAAGCCAAACTGACGAGGGTAGAAAGGATGGACTGACGAAAGAAGACAGTTTTTTAGGAGGAACATGTAATCGCCTCTTACAGACGCTGTTGTTGGAGAAGGCGAATTACTTCAGGGAGCCTTACGTTGGGAGCAGGCTGTAGATTATGGGCACTGTCGTCGAGTTTTCAGCGCAAATTGTGCACGAATGTAAGCAGCGATCCACAGCTGGGCTTACACTCTCAATTTTTTATTCAGAAAATCTCTCGGTTCACGATTTTGTGTGTTTCGATTCGCCGTTTGCTTCAAAACTACAGAAGTGCATGCACAAGTCCCAAAGAGCTCACGTGTCGTGAAAAAGGTTTGCATGGAGAATGTAAGTTCCACAGGAGCACTGCATTGTGAAAGATACTGAACATTCACGACAAAAATGACAAAGGTGGGAAAGACACACAGATGATCGCAGAGAGGAGAGACAGACAGACAGATCTTTGGCGAATGCAAGTAACATCAGAAACGCAAAGCCGAAGTCCTGTCCTCATGTTTCCGGAGAACAAGGTCCAGACAATTTGTCCCGCCTCTCACTATTCAGATTCAAGGACGAAAACTATACGAAGGCACAACATTGGGTCACTTTCCACGTTGTTCACATGCGTGCTCTGATGCAGAAAAAGGACGCAAGCCAGCCACACAACCAAGAGACAGTCAAGTGCCACCAAACCAAAAGGATCCGACCAATGTTTCAATCTCGAGTGATGTCCGGATCTCACCACGTCTGAAACGCGACGCGACTCACATGATTGATGATCCCAACCTGTCCGGCTGGGAGATCGATTTACCTCGCCAAGTTGCTCCGGTTTCAAATGGCACAAAATGACAAACGCGTCTCGCGAGTTTTTCAGACTGCCTAACGCAATCATCGCAACATTGTTGGGACCTTTTAGTCATTTCCATGAGAACAATCCCCCGAAAATGGAGTCCACCCAGAGTTTGCCACAACTGTGTATGGCAAACTGCCATTCAGTTGTGCGCAGTCAGCAGGCACCCAGCTTCAAGTCAGGATGAACATGCAGTGGTGCTGCAGAGCACAATATTCTGTGCGTCACCATGGACGCACTGGCTTTGTGAGTCAAGTAGACATCTGCGCGCAATTGCCCGTGTGAGACCAGGTGCACGAACACGAATGTTTGATCTCACCACGGTAGACACTACAGTGGTTCAAAATCTTCTCTGGAAAAGAAGACTCCATTCACAAGCTGATAAGTCAGGTCACAGTACGTTCCGTTCCATTTAACTGAAAAATGTCCTTTTGCCTCTCCCCGCCGCCGTTCGTGCATGTGGATCTGCTAATCGGTGCGAAGTCTCAGGTCCACGGAGCTGTCGCTGCACGCCCTCAGTCGGGCCATCACCAGTTCTGTCGTTTGTCTCTCCAATCTCTGCACCAGTTCCCGTCGTCTCTCGGGCAAGTTCCCCAGAACCTTCTTCATTTCCGGTTCCCGCATCAGAATCGGAACTTGCTTCGTCGGCTGCGGCTTGGACGAGGATGTGGTTCCTCGAGGCCTCAGCGAGGAGATCCTTGCCGATGGAGGTTGCAAATGTTCTTTTGAAAGTTTTGGTCCCTTCTCGCGTGAACGAAACGAATAAGAGTCACCGATTTTCACCAAATCCCCCATTGAACACACAGAGTGCACAGACGGACCAATCATGGAGGGTGGTGGTCGCGGTCCATTCCCTGTGTGACAGGACCGATGAGTGAATGCAAAACCATTCTTGTTCTTGTTTCTTCGATCCGAAGACATCCGTAGGACTGAGGAGCTTGAACTACTGTCTGAATTGCGGGTATCGCGAGTCCTGCTTGATATTTTGGTCTTGGGGTCAATGCTTCCAGGGGAGGAGGATGGCCGTCTCAGCTGCCTGTTCCTGACCCTCTCCCTCTCCCGTCTCACAGCCTCTGGATCCTGGACTGGTTCTGTGTGTCTCGTTTTCATCTGAATTTCAGTCACAGCTGACTGCACGAACTCAGGTGTCACTGCCTCCCGCTGAGGGGTTCGGATCTGGGACCTCAAAAGAGCCTTGGTTTCTGGGAGACCCATGTGGCTTGCTTCGGTGAATGCGTGGTGTGGTGTCTCGAAGGACCAGGACACCCTCCTGAGGGTGCTGCCGGAAGAAAGTCTTGTGCTGCTGGTCTCTTGTCCAGGAGGGTGAATGCGATTGGTCTCAGTCATTGCTTCAGATCTGCCGCTTTTCGTTTCAGCAACATTGCCACTTTTTCGAACGCTGACGCTTTCACGTCTTTTCTCCAGTCTCTCCCCAAGCTGTTCGGAGATCTTCGTCCTTTGGATGTTTGATAAAAATGTCCGTTCGTTTGAACAAGAGTGAGTCGAGCAGTTCGGTGTTCTGCGACGATCACAGTTCACAGGAGACGAAAGCGGCTTGAAGGTCGTCCGGCATTTTGAGCTTTGTGATCTGTCGTGCGCGCTCAACGAAAACTGGAAGAACCGATTGGCGCTCTGCGTTTTCCTCAAAAGCGGTGCAGAGCTGTGACCCACAAAGCCTCTGGCCCCGTCAGCAGGTGCCTTCACACAACATCCACTGCGTAACTCTTGTGTCGGACCGTTTGCTTCGCCTTTGCCGGCTCCATCACGAATTGAAGATGCTGTGAACATCGGGGCTGTGTAGTCAAGTTCCACAGGCTCAAAATTCAACGCCAAAACGTTGCTCGGAGTGTTCAGAATCAACCTGACGAGACAGAAAAGCTTGAGTTTTGAGAATGCAAGCGACAAATGACCAACCTGTTTGGCTCTCGACCGTTTGTCATAGTTCCCACCGCAAGGCAAGAACGCAGAGTTTACGACAAGTACCGACAGATCGATCGGACCTGTTTTCCGTGGCAACGAGCTGCGTGACGGGATCCGCACGGCTGTTAGCGCGGAGCACGCGGAGGCACGCGCCGCTCAGCAGACTCCAGATGCGCACACGCCCGTCCCCGCACCCCGTCACCACGCGCAGGTACCGCAGCGCCACGGCGTTCACAGAGCTGAGACGAAGAGACAAAATCAAGGACTGATGTTCAAACAGACGTGTCCAGAAAAAAGACCAGGTTGAAAAATATTGATGCATTTGGTCGGTGAGGCTCTCTTCCAAGGCACCTCGACCACATCCACCTACGGCTCTGCTGGCTACTCTCGACGCCGGTGTCGCTCAGAACTGGGAGTCATTATCGAGACTCAATGGAAGCTCCCTACATGTTTATTGCTGGCCACTCTTTTCGCTGGTTGAGTCCTGGCAAATTTACCTGGGATGAGAGAAAGACGCCAGGTGAGCGTGGTGTCTCCCCTGCGCCGCCCACGCCAGCGCGCGCCCGTCCACGCTTCCAGTCACAATGTGCCACCGGTCCAGCGCCACCGACGTCACTTTCTGCGTGTGTCCGCGCAGTCTCTGCGTGAATGAGAATCAACATCGTGATCAACAACAGACCTTTGCGGACAAAAAAGCCAGAGCCTGAGAGGCAAAGGGCCAATGATGCCTCAGAATGGAATCTCTCTGTCGTTTCACTGACACAGTCTTTGTCTTTCCCCACCTTCCACACGCAAACGTTGCAATCTGTTGCACGGTTGTTGCACTCCCCAAAACAACCACGCAGTCTCTTGTGTCTCTGACCTTTACGCGTCTGCCCGTCTTCACGTCCCACACACTGACGCCGCCGTTCTCGACGCCGCTCACGCACAGCGTCTCCCCCAACACGAGCGCCGTCACCGCGTACCTGTGCTTCAGCGTCCACAGGCACTTTTTGTCGTCAATCTGCCACACTAGGTCATGAAAAGTAGTAGGGAGAAGTTGGCTGGCTTGTGGCTTCACAAAGACAGGACTGCTTTGAAGATCGTTCGAGGTAAATGGCGGTATTTTTCAGTGACAAAGCGGACACTCGGCACCAGTCACAGACAACACGGCCACTATGCAATGCAAAACTTCAACTCCCAAAAGACTCACGTTTGCAGGTGTTGTCTCGAGCGCCTGATGCCATCATATTGTCAAAGATACTGAGGCAAGAGACGGTATCCAGGTGACCGTGGTAAATCTTTTCACACCGACCCGAATCCAGGTTCCATTTTCTGAGCAGCAACATCAAGAAAGAAAACGGAATCTGGTCCACAGATCTACCAATCAGCTTGGTTGAAACCTGCTCCAACTCAACAAATGCGACAGTTGAGTCTACCTCCTACCCCCAGCGCACAGAGGTTGTGTAGATCGGTCTTGAGACTCACAGGAATTGTCCGCAGAAAAAAACGCTCACCTGATGCTTGTGTCGTAGCTTCCGGTCAGCACGTACCGCCCCCTGGTGTTCACCACCATGCACGTGACCCGGCCGGCGTGCCCCGACACCACCACGCCGCCCTGGCTCCCAGCGCCTGTCTTGGCGGCGCCGCCACCGGGAGCTCGCTCTGCAGCACCGGCGTGTCCCGACTCCGCCACGCCACCGCTGGCGGCGCTGTCGGCGAAGCGCACCTTCCGATCACGCGATCCCAACGCCACCCACCGACCGTCGTCAGCACCCACAACTCGCGCCAAGTCTCGCCTGTCAACAAATTCAGTAAGTGTTGGTTTCAGCACAAGGCATGCAGAGAATGGAGTGTCACAAATACATTTGATTCGGTCTACGCTTGAGAAATCGACAGAATTTGAATCACCTTCCGCTTCAACCAGTCTTTTTAAACAGCGAAAGTTTACGACACTCCCACCTGAAGTGGCAATAGATCTCCAATTCCAAGAGTTTAACAACACACTTGAAGTGAATTGAAGTTGTTGCTGTACAATCTTCAGATCTTTTACTTCTTGCGGGCAGCCAGAAACAAAGCAAATGGAGGAACAAAACTGATTTCAAAATGCACCGCGTGAAAATTTTTTGGCTTCCCTCCAACTGTTGACATGAGCAGCAGACCCTCACCCATCGTTCAGAACGAGCACGTTGTACGCCCCGCAGTACACGTTGCGTTCTTCCATGATGACAGTTCGCGTCGAGTAACCAACCAACGCGGCGAGACGCGAGGCGTGGCTGGTGGCAGACGGCTCAGCCTGACTTCCCGAGACGGCGGCGCCGGCGGTAGAAGCAACGACGGGCGCGTCGGGCGTGAGAACGTCCACGTCCCGCGCGTAGCGTGGGTTACAGTTGTGCGCTGCGAGACCCTGCAAACATGTCGGCTCAACAGAGTACTGCCTCCGTTAATGCTTTGTTTTCCACATTTCAGAAAAAAAGTTGCAAGTCAGGGTTTTGTCGGACTTGAACACGCTGCGGTTACGTGGAGTGGTGGTGGGGGAGTGGGGGGGGGGTCCGACCACGCCACGAAACCTATCACCGTTGCATAACACACGCCGATCCCTTAGGACGGCGTGTGTAAAAACAGACAAAATCTCACTCTCACTTGCATAAGTATGGCCTCTTCCTGCACAGCTCTCATCAGGTGACGCTCACTCTGCACTTCCGCCGCCAACGCCCTCCAGTGGCTGCTCGTTTTGAGGCACACTCTGAGACTCTCGTGGTCCAGAAGCCCCAGTACTCGCTTGGATATGTACACGGGAAGAAGGCGAATGAAATCCAACTTTTCATTCACACTTGACTTGCCGAACCCCGGAGGTTGGTCCCTTTTGTGGACACAAGGTGACGTTTCTTTTTTCAGCTGGGCTTGCAAAGACGGGTTGAGTGTCGTTGCGATTTCGTCCGGTTTGTCTTCAGTTTCAGTGAAAGAGTCATCATGGAGTAGAGTCACCGACTGTACCGACATGTCCATTTGACTTTGATTTGTGATGGAACGTGGACTCTGCTCCTGGACTTCAGATCTAAGATTTTCAGAGTCTTTGAACAAATCAGGCGACACCGCCAAGTGGTTTTCAGACTTGACATCAGCTGATGCAAGTTCAGATTCCGAACTGGTGTCCAAAACTGCACTGAGTGCGTTCTCGGAAAGACTGGAGCATTGTTCCGGACTCAAGTCTGCAGCGTGTTGAAGTGCTGAGAATTCTTGCTCCTCCTGTGTAAATTCTGCACACCTTGGGGCAACTTCTGAATCCGCCCGCAGAGCAGATTCCAGGCCCGGACTGCGAGCGAAGGGACTTGATGTCAACCGGGAATACTGGGAACTGGCCCTGACGAGCAGGTCCAGGTCCGGTCTCCCGGCAGAGTCGAAGGAGACGTCCGAGGCGGCAGACGATCCAGAGCTGCTGCAGTCTGAAACAGATCCACTTGTGCAAGAGCTGAATTTGTGACAGCGGGTTGAACAGTTCTTTGCACTGTTGGTTTCTTTCTTGAAATTACTGAGTTTTGAGGCCTTGAATGTGTGAGAAAGTCAAATACCAATCTTGTGCACTCGTTCATTGATATCATTTTATGTGTTCATGTTCACTGCCTTGTGTGCCGATCACTTCAACCTCCAGACATGAGTCAATGAATCAGAGAAATTGCCGGGCAATCAAACAAATCTAACACCAAACCCGCCAGATCACAGCTACCTGAACAAACACAGATTGACAGATCCAGACACTGCAGGGCAACTTGGATCCACTTTTGTTTCAACAAAAGATGTTCAGTACGAAAAGAAGAAAGACCAGTGCAAAGGATCATAAGACTGGAAGAACATCACGATTTGGTACAGTACGCAGCCCAACAGTGCCTGTCATATTTTCGAACGTTTTCTCTTGCACTCACCTGATGTTGTCCGATTCTTGTCGCGCTCCAACAGAAGTGCGTCCACACACTCACCAACCCACAGCAGAACATGAGACTCGCAAGTCCGAAGCAAAGCGAGGACTAAGTTCGCCTTGGTCCAGTAACTGGCCGACTCGAACCACTGCCACATTTCGTTCACCTCGCAGTCCAGACCGTCTGGGTCCAAGACTATCATGCCATTGCCCACATTTCGTTTGTTGGAGTTTGTTGATTTGGCATACACACTGTCCTTGTGTTTGAATGGCTTGAGTAGTGTTGCTATTTGATCCAGAATGTCACTGTTGAAGACCCGGTGGAGCAGCCCCAGAAGGAAGGTTCTGACCTGAACCGGAAAGCCTGCGGGTTGTTGTTGCATCCAGCGTTTTGCGCTGATGATGCGCGTCGCCAGTGCGCACGCTTCGCACCGTCCACACCTGGTAGTGGACGAAGAACTGTGCTCTGCGCGTTGCGGGTGCCCGAGGACTTTGCATCTTGCAGGGGTGTCGCCAGTTTGATCCCAGTCGCATCCTCGGTCTTTCACGGGCGTTGAGCCCAAACAGACTGCACAATGTGAAGCGACCTCTTCCCCTCGATCACCCCCACAACGCAGAGAACCGGCGTTGTGAAGGTTGAACTCGTCCATCTCTGCTTCTGAGTCTCGATGCGGCATCGCTGGGGCATCAAGAATCAACGGACTTGTGACAGTGGTCCAGTTCGAAAATGAAGGAGATCCGTCAATTGATGTGCAGCTTCAACTTCCACTTTGTGTCCACATTTCGAATCCAGCCGGAACGTCTTTGAATTTAAGTTTTTGAACACTGAACATTTGATGTTCAAACATTGCGTGTCTACCTCATCAAAACACTGAACGAAAATCACCAAGGTGCTGTGAATATGAGCGAACACGCTTGATCCAACACCAACAAGCAATATTACAAATCGCTCGGGGATTCACCGCCAGTGCCCGATTGGAGCCACCGACCGGACAGGGAGCACATGTTTGTTTCGATAAATTCGTTCAACTACGATAGGAAAGCAACAACTTTCGTGCTCACATCACCCGCGCTTTCACACCAATGGTCAGATTGACGTTTGTAATAATTACAAGAAAACAATGTGGTCGCGATCAGTGACACGTTTCTCCCTTAATCATCACAGAAAGAACTGTGTATTCCAGGAAAGGTAAAGACTTCAGTGCAATCACCATCGCACGAGTTCCTGTCAGCACCGCACGTTGAATCCCCACTGAATCGGCTGCAGTAAATCGTCCAATAGCAATCAAACGTGATCACTCCCAGTTCGCGCAGATCCTCAACAATGCCGCGAAATTGAAACCCAACCTTGAAATATGATGCCTGATTCTGGGAAAACCTCTTCATCAAACGTTCTCCACATTTTGCCATGGAGACCAATTCACTAGAGTCAGGCAATCCTTTGGCTCAGGGTCATTCAAGAAAACAACTTCCTGAAATCCGGCCAAATTTATCTGGTCTTTTGTTGGTGCGTGCAAAAATGACATCACAAGGAAAACGCAGCTGTCAGGAAAATCCGTTCGGTTTCATTCGACTGCTTCAACACAAAACAACGGTCTGCTCTGAAATCTTGAACAAACGTCTTCTTTCACTTTTGAGCTGAAAAACAACCCACGCTTGCTGAATTTCTTTTGCATGAATAGTTTATTCAACATCACTTGCATTGACATTCGTCCTCGGCTGAGGAAAAATCAGCCAAACCATCGTACAGCTCCCAGTTTCTGTCAAAAATATCTCACGTTTTTTCAAGTCCAACAAGCAACCGCGGAGGGAGAAAATGTCTCGTGCGTTGGAAGCTGGTGAATCCATCAATTGATTATTGACCGATCTGACTGCAGAAAATGTTCAGTACTTCACAGGCTGGAGTGATTTACACATTTCCAATAAATTTATCCTGGCTGCTCTTCAGTGAGCACAGAAAATGACAGTTCAATCTCAAACAAATGAGTGGAACGGTTACAAGAACTTAGAAGGCTACGCCTAGAAAGTGAACTGTTCCATCGCGGTTGGCATTGCACACAGCGCACTGGACTGACAGTGACAACGTGCAGATTTCACTTGAAAAATTTTGGGTATCTTGGCAAATCAACCAGGTAACTTTGCGGGGGGGGGGCAGGAACATTTTTCTTTCTGCTGGGAAATGATCAGCACTTGATTCTGTGCAGAAAATGTTTTGGGTAATTTCACACCCTCCACCTGGGCAAGTCACCTGGTTCGTCAAACAAAATACTCTTTCACTGGAAAATGATCAATATCAAATTCTGAACGGAGAAATTTTGGGGTGACATACCACCCCACCCAATGAAACAGTTGCACAAGTGGACGAACATACGAGTACTAATGGTGATTGCACTAAGCGTGCGGAAGAGACTCCCAGCCGCAAACCGTGCGCTCCAAAATCAGGTCAAACGCTTCATTCGAAGCCATGTTGGAAAAAGTTGACCCACTGAACCCCCCTATTTCCCAATTTGGGTGGCTAAACTACAGAACAAAAGCTCAGAGCTTCAGAGACCACAAAATGTGCAGTACGCAGAGTGGAATGAAGAAATTCGCCTCGAGTCGACTCAATCCGACGGCTAAAGGCCGCACAAACCACGTCAGTGAAGACCCTGGAATGGTGTCTTCATTCTCCAACACCAACACACGATACTCGTACCAATGTCAGGAACGGGCTTTACCCAGCAACGATGGTGTCAAAACACAATGTTCACTTCGGATTGAGCGGACTCCAGGTGACGAAGTTGGGCTCCCTGTTTACGAGTGCAACGGGAGATGAAGTTGAGATCAAGTGTTCTTTGCGACTCGGGACGTGCTACGAGCTCTGGTCACCAAGTGGCAAACATGGATGAGAAATTCCGCGACGAGGACAGCTTCAAAAGAAATCGATGCATGTTTGCAGAACAGACGAGGCATCACTCCTCCTTCCGAATGATACGTGGCCTCACTTTCAGATGCCCCTTCGCTAGCTGTTCTGAACCCACATCGAGAACGCGAAATGCGAAACGACAAAAAAGCCCAAAATTCAACTGGCTATCTGCGAAATCAGATCGGGTTTGGAATCTATTAAAATAAATTGTACTGAACTCACTGCCCGCCGTGTGTCATGATGGATCTCTGGTGATTCAGTGGAAAAGTGATCACGATACGTACGAGCGTACACGATGGACTGTCTTGAAAATCACGAGTCTTGTATCACTGTCACAGTTCAGACCGGGTGAATCAAAATGCCGTCTTCGTGAGCAACACTTCATTTCGGCTTCCAACACAAGTTCACTGTTCCATTGTTCCGGCGAGAGACGCTGCTCCGCCCCCTGTCACACTGACACAGAACCGGGTTTCCATTTCACCAGCTTGAAACACAACTTTCACTGAAATCGCAAGATTTATTGGCCAAACGAGTCTCAATGTGACAGGGCACGGCACGGAAGTCTCCAATAATCCCACTGCGGTGTTGCTGTACATTTTTAGACTTGATCAGGTTGTTCACTACTTCTCTTCTGGCTTCTTGTACTGTTCTATCCATTCCATCACTTTGTCGTACAATTCCTGAGGATCGTCCACTCGAGGCACCTGAAATCAACAGCAAAAATCGCCACTTGTACAATGCATTTGTTTTTACTCACGGAAGGTTTTGCTCACCAAAAACACCTGTTGATGAGATAATCTGTGGTCTTTTCAACAGGACGAATTTATTGCTGTAAAGGAAGCCCACCCCCGACAATTCAGACATTTGCGAACAATGGAAAGTTTTGATGTCAGCGAAACCAACAACACTCACTTTGTAGTTCTGGTCGATGAACACTCCGGCGTACACACCAATCAAGACGTAACCCTGAAAGGAAGACAACGCATCAAGGGGTACCTGGTGGCAATCTACATTGCACCCACCAAACGAAAGGTCGATCGAGCGAGATTTGGTCAAAGTTGAAACCTAAAAATGCTGTCGTCATTTCATCGCAGCACCACCTGACCCCAAAGAAAAGGCGTGCCAATGAGATGAGGTTGGGGGCCAATGCCAACTTCCAGAGTCAGCCTTGTTCTGGAATTCCGTCAGATTTTCGAAGGGCGGAAGGACCAGTGCACAAAAAATAGAAATCTGGACACTTTATCTGAAAGCCGAATGAAGGGCGCTGAACGGTCACTGCGTCTGCTTTCAACGACCTTTCCTAATCTCCAGCCCAGCTTCACTCACCAACTTGCTCAGCAGCCCCATTTCACTGTCTCTTCAATCTGCAGGCACTACAGAAATTCGTGGCAAAAATTTGGACAGACAATCAATTGCAATCTGTGGCAAACACAAACTTCTTTTCAGCACAACAAGCCCTCGTTGAGAAACAACAGAACGGAAGTGCTCTGAAAATGGCGAAAGTTGAGCAGGTGCCCGTGGCCCCGTTACAAAATCTCCCAACAGAGGCAAGACTGCTTCATTTTGGCCGCAGACTGCAGCATTAAACACACACAAAGTGAACCTATATGGTGGTAGATCTGGAAGAATAGAACTTTCTGTTCATCGGAATGTTTATGTGTATGAAAGTCACAGTTTGGTGCAGTAGCTACGCACAGGATTTGTTTACAATTTTGGTGCCAAAGGTGACTGCGCAGCCGCAGTGAAGATAAACATGGAGGAGAAGGCACCTCTGCTTGTGAATGTAGAAGAGGCCGAAGACGAAGATGACACAGACGCCGTCAGATATAGAGGTCCGAGCCCGAGGCAAAAGGTCAAAAGCCTCTATCAAAGTGACAGGGTATTGGGAAGACACAGCCCATACACAGGACTGGAAGATGAGGTGGTCAACATCAGCGCTTCGAGTTCCATGCACAACTTCAACTTGGCTGAAGAAGACTGCATTGTTTCCATATTTGTCGTTGCATTTGACACCAAAGCAGGTGAATCCTCTTTTTCATTTGAGACCGTGAACAGTCTGAAGGAACTGAACTGCGAGATATCACAGTTTATCAGGAAAGCGGCCTCCACTTGAATGTTGCAGCGCTTCCTCGTTTGAATGGAATGTTTTGCGTGTTTTTGTATTCCCTGCACGACATCAGTTGCAGATTTCCTTGCAGCACATCTCAAGTTTCGACGGACCATTTCACACGTACATCATTCATCATGATGATACTCGTACCACCCACGTGTGCTCGCATTTCGTCCCAACCAAGTCATGGACGGTTGTGGGTTGTCATCTTGAAGATGTTGGCGATTCACAGTCAATTGGCTGGGTCAATCTCTTCGTGTGCAATGGGTGTCTGTGTTTGTGTGTTCAGGAAACATCATAGAGTGGTGCTTGCCAGAGGATGCCGACCTGGAAGGGATCGAGTTCAAGGCGATGGCCAGTGGTTCGCACACACTCGACAAAGACTTCGTGTGAGTTGAGTCTGAGACTGGTCGTACATTTCTCTGAACTGACGTTTCCGAAAGGTGTTGCTGATTAAAGTGGACAAACTCGTGCCACACAAGTTTTCTCATTTCTCAAAACGCCAAAACGAATGTCTGAGTGTCTTGTCAGGGTCAAACAGATGTAAGAGTTGCCGGAGCATGTTTCAATGTGGTCCTTTCTCTGCTTCCAGATATTTCAGAAAAGGTGCTGAGTACGGGTTGGCGTGCTTTGAAAACATGCCCGTGGAGAGCGAGATCGAACGAGGAGCTCGCATGAAGTCTGTGGGAATTCTAGCCACCTCCTACACACTACTCTACAGACATATGCAATTCCTGGAGACTCAAGTGAGGTGAGTTGTGTTCTGCAAGAGTGACGCGTGTCCTTCGAAAGCTGTGACCTGCCTTGGTTAGTTCATCATTTGACGTTGCTGTTGGTTTGAACGTCCTGTATGATTCTTGTGACAGCGTGTGAAAGCATGCCATTTACGTTCCATGATTTTATGCCTGTTGTCCGAACACATGCTGAAGCGCACACCCGACTGTGATGTGTTTCCTCCTTTTCATTCAGTTTTCTTTTGTTGCGACCACCGCATTTTGCATGTGTTTCGATGCCTTCCTCGCAGGCATCAGCTGTTGTATCGTGATGAGCTCCTGTGCAATGGAACCGCAGAACTGAACGGCAGGTCTGAAGAATTTCAGTCTCAAAACATATTCTGTTTGCCGAGTCTTGAATCAAGAACCAAATGTCTGTTGTTTGAAAGAACTGACTCAGAGAGAAACAAAAATGTCAATCCCAAAAGAGACCAATATTGTACGAGGTCTGTCCACGAATTCCGGTTCTTTTTGTTCAAGTCAACAAAACAGTTGAAGCAGTGAATTTGACCTTACCAGAAGGTGTGGTGAATTTGACCTCACCAGTTGGTGTGGTGAATCTGGCCCCACCAGCAGGTGAATCTCACCTGCAGTTGGTGTGGTGCATCTAGCAATCGAGTTTGCATTTTGAGAAAGCGGGAAGTTTGTGGACAAAGCACGTACATGGATTTTTTGCCGTTTACTCCCTCGATCCATAAATCATCGATATTTTGATCTGCCACGCACAGTGTGCAAAAGTAAGACTGCAATCTGTTCAGTTGTTCAACACATTTTCATGACGTGTAGGTCTGGCAAGCAAAGGACCAAAGTTGTCCTGCAAACGAAACATCAGGCTGCAATCGGCGTTTCTGTGTTTCAGACATCAATTGGAGACGCCGGGTCGCTACAGCCACCTGGCGGCGTTCTATGAGGACAAGAAGGGCACGCTGCCGTTCGGAAATTCCCTTCCGGTCTCAGGGTCGAGTCACAGCATCAGTAATCTCTCCTCCCCGGGGAGCGAGATTCTCCCCGAACTCAAGGTGCGTTCAGTCAGCCTGCTGCATATAACGGCTGTCGTGCGCGGTGTCATGCAAAAGCTTCAAGTGTGTTTTCGACACGCGTGATCATGATTTCACTGTTGTTGACAGATCACACACCCAGCGGGCTGCTTCTCGCAGTTCCTCAAGTTCTTCGGGGTCCAGATCTTCATTCTGTGGAAATACGTGCTGCTGCAAAAAAGAATTCTCTTCTTCTCTCCGCCACCCATAGGAGTTGTCTGCTACAGAGGTGGGCACTGCACTTGACGCGCGTTCGTGTGTGTGTGTGTGTGTGTGTGTGTGCGTGTGTGTGCGTGTCTGTCTGTCTGTCTCTCCGTCTGTCTGTGCACGCCCGCTCAGACATGCATGAAAATAGAAATACCACGGCGAACTTGCACAAAGCTCCATCGGAAGCAGATGCTGAGGACATGTACTGTACTCTTCGCCTTCTGACGTTGCTGTAGTGTACTGCGCGTGTTGCCTTGGAAACCACAACATCGAGCACCGCATAACGGACAGGCAGATCACACCGCACTTCTACGTCAACGTCGCCGATATAGAAACTTTGGAGACGGAGATGGCTTACATTGCATGTGAGTTTATAACATCGAAATGTCTGGAGATCAGCTTTGAAATGGTGGGTTGGCGCACTGCAGACTGAGGTGGAAAAGTCACTCAATCACTTCCAGCAAGCCGCAGTTGTTGATTTTTTCTGAGCCGTCGGCTTTGTTTGGGTCAGTGCTGCAGTGTTTTGCGACCTTTTGTCTGCAGGTACAACAGAGAAGATATTTGAAATGAAGACGCAACTTTACGATATCTACGTCGACAATCAGAACGTGACTGCGCACGTGCCGGCCATGCAAGAGCTGCTCAAACTCAGCGACGCAGACAAGGACAAGTTCCAGAAACTCAACAATGAGAGGTTCGTTTTTCTGTTCCTTGAAAACACTGATAAAGTCAGTTTACATAGGTCTCATGTCACGAGAAACGTACAGGTGTCTTTCTTTCCACGCTGTTCCAAGTCCACTGTGGAAAGACCTGTGACACGCCTGAAAATTTTTGTTCTTGCAATGAACTTTGCAGGACCCAGAATATGTTCGCTGATGAGTACGGGATCGAAGAGCCACTGGACGAGGAGGAAATATTCACCTCGTGAGTGACAACTGTTCTTCTGATCTGTCAGTTGGTTCTCTCCCAGCAACGCAGCACATCTGTTCACCCGATCAGAGGGTGTCCCGCCAGTTCCTGTAATTGACCTCCCCGCAGTGACATTGTTGTGTCGCTGTGTTCCTGCAGGTTCTTCACGGAGCAGAACAACCGGTTGTTCCAGACATTGCTCGATGTGTCCGGCTCACAGGACCGCCAGCTGACGTCAGAGCACATAAAGAGCATGGGGCTCGACCCGGTCGGGGACCGCGCCTTCCTCATGGAGCTCGTCGAGACCTACGGCATTGATGTGATGCTCATGGTGGACAACCCGTGCTGCCCCAGGTAGTCAAGTCTGCACGAGGGTGAGCAGAACAAAAACACGCTTCAAGGTGGTTGTTTACAATGAGAAACGTGAGCTGAGGATAATGTCCTGCTACAAGAGGATAAAAGTCTGTTGCATTGGATTGATGCGCAGTGAAACATGAATAGCCAAATCCAGCAGCTCAGCAGTGGTGTGTGAAACTGACAATGAGGCCAAACTGATCAGACACGTTTCTTTGTGCCAGTTTCTCTGTAGACAAAACGGGTCGGGTAGTCTTCATGTGAAGCCGCACTGAAACACTGCGCCAGCTATGACAACAGTCTCAAGTAGCGCCGCGCTGGGTTTGGCGTCACTGGCAGGATGTTCGTTCGTTTTGGACCACTTGGTGGCCAAGCATGGTGTGCAGCTGTCTTTTGGCATGCAGTCTTTTCCAACAAGGTCGTTACCAAGCGCACTTCCAACAAGTTTCGTTTTCATTTGCTCAGAGTTCCCAACTTCACACATATCTCAGAAGTTTTGAACCAATGAGAGGCACATTATCCCAGCGCACTTGGTGAGAAGCAGAGAGGGAAATCATATATTTTTACAGAAAACTCTTCGTGTACATATTGTGATGTTCGCCCGCTATGTATAAATTCCCATTATCATGATGGCGTTTTCACGTTGACATATTTCAACACGCAGATCCATTATGAATGGATGTGGCGATGTGGCGCGGCAAAAACGGGAGAAAAATTACAAAGTCCTTCATTGAAATTAATCGGGGTTCCTCGGCTATTTCAGTTGCAGTTGAAGAGTGAGTTGAAAATGTTCAGTGTGTCAACGCCAGTACTCAGCCAAACACACAGCATTGAAGCAGTTTTCTTCAGTAAAGTTGTGAACTATGTGAGGTGCAGCACGACTCTGCAATCACACACAATTCCTGTGCATTCCCAACCACTGTTCAATCACAAGTCTGAAGGTTCTGGTCATACTCACCTGATGTTTTCTCCACACACTCATTGTACGCTGTGAAGCTCTCTGAGCATGTCATAACAACTGTGGCATTTCGTCTCCTGTGTGTGCGGGGTGGTGCTTCTCACACTCAAATATGATACGATCTGCCATCACGTTGACAAAATGGCAACACACGCCAGTCATTGACATTCTGCTCACTGTGCACTCAAGAAATTGTTCCAGCTTGATGACCAGCTCAATTTATGATCATCTCATGTCACAGTTTTGTTCGCAGAAACTGCGCAGAAAACCATTTTCTCACGCTGCCCAGTGTGTGATCCCTGTCTTCGTTCTTCCGCAGAACTCTCAAAACAAGGCAACATTGCAATTGAAACAGTGAACTGAATGCAAGTGTGTAAGTGTGGTTTCCTGACGTTGATTCTACTGCGTCAGCCGGACTGTCGAGGAAGTTATCGCGTGTTGTAGTCAACGATTGCCCACACGAAAGAGAAATATTTTTCGAGCGCCGGCCTGATATCATTGACTGCGGAACAGGTCCACCTGTCATCCGCTGCGTCAAAGTGCGCTTTGAGTGTTGTGTATATCTGACGGAGGTTGTTTTTGAGGCGAGTGGGTTGGTTGTTGAGCTGTTGTGCCAACCTTCAGGGTTAGTGATCAAAGTATTCATTTTCAGGAATATTTAAAAGTGTCGTCGCTGTTCTGTGGACACGTTTGTTACAATCATTGCGCTTTTGGCTCAGTGTGGAATGTCTGAAGGGATTCAACAATTTCTAGTCATTTGGACATCTCATTTCATCTGTCCGCTTGTGGGTTGACCACGCAGACGTCACAGTTCGCGACGTGTGTCACATTTTGTTTGTCAAGATCATTTCCGCAATTCTCATGTTGTGAATTTTTCTTCGCTTGGGTATGCTCGCGTTTTCTTCCTTCCCTTTTTACGGGTGGACGTGGGATCAATCTGAGGACAATTTCACTTGAAAACAAGGCAGGGTTCAGCGCGCGGTTCGCCGAAGGCTACCTCCCGCGCGCTTAGTGCGATCACGCTTGGTGGGTGTGTGTCTTGTATGTCGTGCAGCCTGGTTGACCTGCTGGGTGGGTAGGTGGAGGTGATTCTGAGCAAAAGATGGCTTGGTTAACTCGACTTCCTGTTCAACCTCGCCCCTCCCCGCAGGGGGAAGTCAACCAAATGAAAGATGTTCTGAAGTTCTGAGCATTTTGGTTGATTTTTCCCGCTCCCCAAAGCATAGGTAAACCCACCAACAATTTCTTTGGGTCAGAAAACGATTGGCATCAAATTCTGATTTTGCCAGTTGACTTCACCACTCCCGCCCTTCCCACCACCAAGTCAACCATGTGGGACAGACTTACTGGCCATGCGCAATGCGAACCGTGTGCTTTTGGTCGTAACCTTCTTGTTCCGGGTGAGTGGATGCCTGGATCCCAACCTGTTGTCTGAAGTTAAAAATGCTTGATTAAACTGGGATTCAGAATAATCAGGGTCTAAACAGATACGTCCTCGTGCATGCAGCAAGTTGGACGAACTTGCACCGCCCGTTCACTGGGAAAAGGGGATCTGTCGTTTATGTGCGACGTTCCACAGCTGCTTCTCTCTTTCATTCAAACTTATGCACACGTCCGTTTGCGGAGTGCTTGAAGCTTCCTTGCAGTAACATGTCACGCTCCTGTGGTACTGGGTTGATTTTTGGTTTGCTCAATTGAAAGATTGAGCTGCGGATAAAAATGACGTCGCAAGTTCTGTTCTTGCAGTTTGCGTTACAAAAGTCGCAACCTTTGTTCGTGCAAATGTTGACGATGAAATAGTGTGTCCTGCGAGCATGGCGTACAGTACAAACATTTTCTCAAAATACAGCAAAATAAAATGTGCAAACAACACGAAGGTATTGACCAGCTTCTGTGCGTTCCAACCGAAACCCTTGTTGGTTGGACGAACTGTTCTGTTCCGAACACGCCGATCCTCAATCTCAGGCGTTGCCAAACACAAGCTGCGAATTAGCAGCACGGTTCCAGGGTGATCCTCCTCCTTTTTAATGTTAAGTGTTGCAAAATTTCTGACAACTTTTTTTCAACCACCGAAAAGAAACAACATTCTGAACTTTCCTGAAAGTTTTGGAAAACAATCACTTCCAAAAGATATGTACAAACACTGTTGACCCCTGAACTCGAATTACCCACCAATTGAGGCGAACACAACCGGACTGGTGTTTCGACCAGTTTCCTTATAACTTAACAAGCGCACCTGGGCCAGTGCAACCAGACAAGCACAACCAGACCAGTCTCTTTGTCTGCTTGTGACATTCTGGTTGTGCTGGTTCAGGTCCAGCCCCATTGGTCTGTGTCTGGTCCCGCAGGTCTGGGTCTAAGTTCTTGGGTCTGGGTCTGGTTCTGCAACAATAGTTTTGGCACAACCAGAGAAGAACAACGAGATCAGTACATCCAGACCAGTACAGCAGGCCAGCCTCTTGTAAAGTTTGTACCAGTTTGGCTGCACTGGTCAAGGTCTGGTCCCACGGGTCTGGATCCA
>JAAUXT010073875.1_pt1 | contig 26988 bp, 28 predicted proteins | sample 7278171 | NCBI WGS metagenome assembly JAAUXT01 (sample SAMN14350112, study PRJNA611818) | marine sediment metagenome | isolation source: surface marine sediment (1.8m) | place: French Polynesia: Moorea | collected 2018-08
ATATGTTGTGTCTAAAGATGTGTACTAAAAGTTTCCTGAATGTCAAGCTCATCGGTGTGTTCGTCTGTGTACTGCGCGTACTGTCCTGGAAGTCCTTGAGACCCCCTCGTACCACCAGTTATCTTGATCCACAAAGGGGCCAACTCAGGATTCTTGGTTCGGCCCCTGACCCTGCCTGTTTGGCGGCTACATAGGGGACCCCAAAACACAAGCACTCGCTTCCAGACAAAAATAGATTCTCCAACACAAATCAGTGGGCATGAAATTGTTTTCGAAAATCGATAAATGTATCGGCAGACGACCTGGGAAGTTATCAAATATGGATGAGAGAAAGTAGCTCATTGATGTACGAGTAATCCGGTGTTCAGAACTGATTTAATCCGTTCAACATGCTGCTGCGGGCGGGGGACCAAAATCCTTCACTGACTGATTCGTGAGTGATTCACACTTATCAGATGGTTCTGTGTCTTTCCTGCGTGGCCCTCGACTGGTTCTTTGCTCCCAGCAAAATCGATGAGCGAAGCTCGCGGGGATGAAGAGAACAGCTGAAAGCTTTTGTGCGCGCTGAGAAGCCACGCAGAACGAAGGGCCTCCCCCTCACCTCCGCTCCACGTACGAGCAAGTGAAGAATCTGGGGTCCACGTTTGTTGACGCCCAGTTTTGTTCATATCACCGGGTTCTGTTAGGTTGCTCTTCAGAACACAAAGGACAAAGACACACAAAGGCTCTTCGATAACTTCAAGGTGGTCGTGGTCTCTGCTGAACCTGAATCTCAACCTCAACATACTGTGCAGCTAGTCAGCCAGACGAAGCTAAGCTCTCGCTGCACAGAAGTCTCAAGGTCCGTCCTGATTGAGCAGGTGGGAACATCGAGACCGCTGTTCCACTCAGCGATGGGAAGCAGTCCTCAAGCGGCTTCCAGATGATACAGGCCACGAGTGGAAATGATGTTGGACGCAACGGACTTGCATTTACATTTCTTTCCACACAGAAATAGAAACCCTCCATCCATCTTCTCACTGAAAACACTCAGTCCCATATATCTGCCTGCGTCTGGGTCTGAAATCGGTTGGCTGAAGACAACATTGAGAAAAATTTTGTACTCACGTCATTGGCGGCTCGTCTCTTCCTGTTTTCTTGTTTCCAGGCCAGAGCGGTGAAACTCTCGAAGAAATTGCCATCCGACTCCTGCACCCTGTAAGCAGAGCCGTGAGAAGACGCGGGTTTAGGTGAATTCACCTGTCTCGGGGCTGATTTAGGCGGCTGTGGGGAGGTGGCGAGGGCGCCGGGCACGTGGCGCGAATTGTGCGTGGGCGTGAGCGGAGAGCCCGGGGCATGGTTCATGTGAGCTGCAGAATGGTTGATGTGGTTTGATTGTTGATGATTGCTCGTGGCTGTCTGCGCCTGCTGCTGAGTCTGAGACTGGGACAGCGACGCTTGACTCGTTAACTGGTCCCTCGGTGATGCGCGCTTTGCACTGTGCTGGGATGATTGCCTGGAAAGGCTCGATTGCTGTTGCAATTGGTTTGTGTGCTGCTGCTGCTGCGCCAGGTTGCTTAAGTTTGGCTGCTGTTGACCATAACGGTCAAGTTGTCCTCCTTCCACTTCGGTCCGATTGTGTTGTTGCAAGTGGTTGATTTGGGTTTTGTGCTGCTGCATTTGGTTGCCGTAGCTTTGCTGTCCATAGCGGTCCAGTTGTCCCTGGCTGCGGCTATGCTGCTGGGTGTGAACATGCTGCTGATGCGTTTGGTTGCCATACTTCAGATGCCCGTTGCGGTCAAGTTGCCCCTGACTCCGACTTTGTTGTTGCTGTTGTTGCAACTGATTGCTCAAAGGTGGCTGTCCATAGTTTTGTTGCGAGTGCCCATAGCGGTCCAGTTGCCCTTGGCTGCGACTCTGTTGTTGCTGTTGTTGCAAAGTGGGACTTCCGTAGCGTTTGTGTTGCTGCATTGGGCTGCCCATCGGTTCTTGAATCTTGCTGTCTTGTGCGTAGCGTCTCTGCTGCATAGGGCTGCCGTACCCTTGTGGAACTTGCTGACTGGTACCGCCATATGGGTCTTGCTGTTGCAACTGAGGTGGACTTCCAAATCTCTTTTGGTGTTGCATATGAGGACTTCCGCAACCACCTTCCTGAGGCAACTGGCGTGGTTGTTGGGTTGGACTTCCGTAGCGTTTTTGCTGCTGCAACTGATGGCTGTCCTGCATCTGATTGCTGTACGAGGAGTCTTGCAATTGTGGTTGGGGTAACTGGCGTTGTGTTGGGCTACCGTACCTTTTACGATGGCGCGGAGACTGGTTGGCATACCCATCAGATGGGTCCTGTTGGTACCCCTGTTGGGTCGGACTGCTCGTACTACCGTGCCTCTTTTTGTGATGTGTCGGACTCCCGTAGTTCTGGTCATTGCTGTGGTAGTCCTGATGACCTCGATGTGTGGGGCTGCCGTATCGAGGCTTCTGCATCTGGCTGCTCAGATGCTGTTGCGACGGTTGGTGACTGTAGTGATCTTGTTGGCTGCGATGCGTGGGTGGACCAGGACTATCGTAGTCGTGCATGGGGCTCCGCCTGTGTTGCTGCTGCCCACGATGTGCCATGATTGTGTTATCCTTATGACAAAAACACACTGCGAAGCATCATATTTCTGTCTGATTTTGACAACTGCATGTTTGTCGGAGAATCCATGCAATGTGTGTGGTTGTTGACAGTTTGCTCTGATCTTTTTCGACTCAGTGACAAGTGATTTCCTGTGATGCCCATTGTCTCAATGCCACAAGTTCATACCTGCAGATGTGACTTGATTACTCCAGAACAATGCTTTTCTGTTTCATTGCACCTGCCCGATGTCTTGACAACTTTCAAGTTTTTGTGTGACTTTGTCCTGCTGCTGTTTGCATCCTGATGTGTTGGAAATATCCAGATATTTTGGCCGATGCACAGAAAAGATGCAAATACTTGCTAGATGGAAATGAAAATGAAAATATCCGTCATTTTTCTTTGCCCATCGGGGAACGACAACTGCCGAGATTCAGCAGAAAATGCACCATGTGAAATGAAGGAGCCTCGACTGCAGCTTTTCCCTTTATCCAGTGGTACTTCAGCAGGCAGTGTAAATACACATCAAGCTGCCAAAGCTGCATTTCTCAAATAAGGACTGAGACTGAGACTTTCATTATAACCATCCTAATGACTCTGCTGAACTGGGTAGTCGGGTGTCTGTTAAAGCGCCAACAAATCTGCCTGGCCACGAGGAGACATGCATCGCGCTGCAACACATCCTGACAGCTGCATGCCTGCAAGGAGTCCAAGTCCGTTCCTGCAGTGGTTGTGTTCCTCCCTGCAAGCCAGCTTTGGTTTGAGAAGCAGCAGGGACTGCCTCTCTGCAAGCAGCAGCTTAGACATCCTCCCTCACCTCCTTGTTACAAATTCCCATCAGTTTGTATTGAAGGGTCCCCGTTCCCCACCATTCCCCATTGACTGCAGTGCTTCCAAGTACACTGCTGGGAAGAAGGTGGCTGGCGGCAACGGGGGAGAGAGAAAGAGCCAGTGAGGGACGAATGATGCAGGCATCGCTGTCGGATACAGATCTCGGGAACTGTTTCCTTGAATTGTCTCTCGTCACAAAACGCTCCCCAGATATGTCTCTCTCAATTGACGTGGAAGTCTCGGAGAATGCGAATCAATTACTTATCCTCGGGATTTAATGGTTTTTAGCCTCTCGAGGCGCTGAAGGAAAATGTGAAACCCTGACTAAAATAAACATTTGAAGACTTACAGAGAAGGCTCAAAAGACATAAACGGAACAAGGTGACAAACATTGCCACCACGGCAAATTCTGCTCAGAATTATTCATATCTGACGCATGATGTGCTTGAGCAAGTCGCAGGAGCCCCGGACCATTGAAATCGTAGATCAATACAATATGTTTGGTTGGAGAACGGTTCGCCTACAAACGGCGTTTTGTTGCCCAGATTGTTTACCGATTTCTGAGTGACGAAGGCAAAAGCAGCTTTTATGTCAGTCACATCAGCGACATCACCGAGACACTACGGCTCGGTGCGGGTTCCTCTTGTCACCTCGGTGAACGCCATATGAGGCCTATTTATTTCATTTGCTTGCACTCACCCCACCGGATGTTCCTCACTCGTCGCAAGACCATTCACAAAGCGTTTTCGCACAGATCCGACGGCAGTCCGAATGAACAGAGCTTTGTTATCCAGGAGACGCGTGGTCTGGGGAACAGATTCTGACGCCTTCATGTTTGTTCCCTTCACGCCGACATTTCTATTTGAAGCTTGTTGTCACACGCCTGCTGTTGTTCACACCAAAATGCGTTGACTCTTGTCGAAAATGGGAAATTGCTTGACGGTTAGTTTTTGCTTCTCGAAAGATCTTGCACCCATCGCGTTCTCCGTCTGGACAGGTGTGCATGTGGACCCAATAGAGTGTCTGAACCTCGCGCACTGACGACTTCAAGTGCCAAAAGCGCGATGTAGACCTGGGACACTCGGTTGTTCTCTTCCTCAAAAGCGGTTGAAGCGGCTGTGGTTTCCTGTTTTTCTTGACTGCAGGCATATCCCTGCCGTATTTGGTTGTCTTCAAAAGTTGGAAAAAGCTATTTGGTGAGCGTCTCTTGCTTCGGACCCAAGATCTGCATCTGTTCAAACAAAAGCCCTTTCGTCCAATGGTTGCTTGGGGCTGTCTTCTGTCACCAAACTGACATTGTGAACACTCGCAATCATTTCCTGCGAGCAACAAACGTTGAGCGTAAAAACATGTAGATCTAGATCCGCGCATGATAAGGCCGGCCCAAAGACATGACAACTTGACACAAGAATGTTTCAGCAAGATAATTCCATCCTGACTGCTGGTGCCATGACTTCATGCATTTGGCGATGTTGTAGACAGATCCAGGATTTTGTTGGACGCCGGTCCCGAGGGTGCTGATTCCACGTCAAGTTGTCAACATTGGAGAATGACGCGGCAAGGCACAGATCTGCGGTGGTGCGTGGGATTGGGCGGGGTCTGGGGTAGCGAAGGCTCCAGGGGGCCTTCAGGACCCATGACCCCTGGAAAAATTGATGAGCGTGGTTCGGCCCAAGGATATTTTGCCCGTGTGCAACGCTCATGCTGCTGCGAAAGAATTGAGGTGCAGAGGGAAGTCCGTGGCCAGACTACGTGCTCTGCTGGCTTTGAAACCAGATTCGCACCTCTGCACGTACTGTACAAAGAACTCTTACCAGACCCAAAAAGACGTCATTTCTTCTCGTTTGCTGCGAATCACGAAGCCATCGGATTCACAGTGTTCAAATGGTTCAGACAAGTGAACCAAACGAATTGAATGTGACACTGAATGTCGCAGTCTGAATCTTATCCGTGGGAAAGTCCCAGACGATGTGAAAGAAATATTTGATAAATTGTTTGGCACATGGTACACGTTGTCAACTCTCGCACAGCGATTTTCCCACAAAGTGGCCAAAACTGAACCAGTTTGTTGGCAAATCACTGACAAATGTCCCGAATGCGCGGGCTCAGAGACACCAAGTTGTCCAAGAGGCCCTGCCTTCCAGCTCGCTGTTCACTTGCAAGTGTGCAGTGGTCTGCAAAACACTCTCTGTGGGTCCATCAGACTTCAGGCTGTGAAATCGTTTTGAATTCCGCAACACCTATGGTGGAATTAGGCGATGAACCAGTGTTGTCAGCTTTGGTTTTGGTTTCTCGGTTGAGATGACATTCGAAGACTGAAACTGTCATCCAGAGACAGATCTACAGATGATCTCACGCTCGCGAAAAGGTGTTTTTTGGAGGGATTGGTGTTGCCAGAGGCATCTTCTCACAGAATAACTGGTTCAGCAGGCGCAACAACACGTCACGTCTTCGGAGGCGCCTCAACTCACGCATTTTGGACCGTTTTGGATTGCTCATCTGGAAGTTGAAGCAAATTTTCTAACACATGCGCTTGCCTTTGCCTTTCCCGCTTCCAATTAACCAATTCATTTGATTCCAGGACAGATTTGAGAGAGTGCTAAAGCAAAGCGATCTGACGTCTTCAGTGCTATGGCGAGAAAATTATGCCCATTGAAATCACAAAGGACATGCATGACTTCAGGAAGCGTGGAAACAACACCGTATTTTCACCACGGGAAGGTTTCAACAAGCAGGCAACCAGCTCTGAAGAAACGTGGGGCTTACCCGTCAGTTTCGTCAGCACCCGCGTCAATCGAAAGCTGGTCAGACGTTTCGCTCTTGTCGTCGTCCGACGTAGCGCTCCCACCCTGTGTCGCATTCTCATTCCTCGCTTCATTTTCTTCCGACTCCACACTTTCCTTGGCTATAATCGGAGGCTTGGAAGGTGGACCATGTGAGACCTTCTGTCTGATGGTTTCCAACAGAGCCTTCATTTCCAAATGTGCAGTTGTCAGTCAATCAGCACAAACTACACAAAATTGTTTCGTTCGATCAATGCTCCACTTTTTCTACTTTGCCAGAAAAATCCCGGAACCCGACCGTACATGTCGGCACTGGCACCACGGCCTGCTCAACCTTTTACGCCCACTGTGTTTTTCTGGGGTGTACTTTGCAATCAATGTGATAGATAATGCAAAACGGATGTGTGCCAAATTAATATTTTACAATGCGCATGTGCACAGAACCAAAAGAATATAATTGTCTCTTCCTGTCCTTCAGCAAGAAACTGTAAAACAAGATGATGTTTCAGACGTTGAACGTTGTTACGAGCACAAAGGAAACAGGTGCTTTTGTCTGGCGAACCAGGAAGCCTCTCCCCGGCCCACCCTCCCCTCCAAAGAGGGAGGTAAAGGTCAGGCGGTCCCTTCAGATTTCGTCCGTGGTGGGCGGCAGAGTGTTTCACTCCATTTCTGTTGTTTCCCATTTGGTTTTCAACCAGTAAAACCTTGTACGACGTGTCTTGTTCACACAGCGTCGTGTGGAGCCGAATCCTCACCTGCATGCTCTCGACAGCTTGTGTCGGTCACACCCTCTTGACACTGGTGCCAAATGACTGTTTGCCGGTCAGCGATGAACTTTGACCCGTTGTTCTGCAGCACCATGTCTGTAGCACCATGGTGCAGTCAGGAGAGACTGATTGTCAGCCAAAACGAGGATTGGATGTCCCCGTGTATCGTGTGTGTGCTCACTGTGTTGCGCCCTTGCCAAACTGTCAAACTGCCAGTGAAAAACGTTGCATCAATTTTTGATCGGGTCTGTCAGTTGTGCTTTGATGCGATATTTGTCAACAACATCTCGCGGATGCATCCGGGCGCACTCGCGCATTCGTCGCACCTGAAGCTCGCGCTCTGCTGGTTCAGGCTGATCGACGCAGCTTTTAGCGTGACAATGCTCACGAAGCTCACAGATCAAACATCTCAAAGCACCTGAGACGGTCGGATAGCAACAAGGGTTGTCACGTGGAAAGTTTACTTTCGTGGTGAGATAAACTGTCGCACTGTTTCGCGTCAACTTCGTGTCTTTTCCCCTGTTTCTGGCTGAGGGTTCCTTATTCTTTTTTGTCTGCTCCACCTGTCACCACCCTTTTCAACGCGTGACACGTTTCCACCAGATTCCATCTGGACAAACCATTTCAAGACAAAACAGGGCAAACAACATTGTGCTGATTCCAGGAACCTGCACAACAAACACGATGAAGCTTTATCCACATCCTGTTGATGGTCGCGAATCCCCGGCCCCGCAGGTAAGGAAACAACGGATTCCTTCGTGTGCACTTCCTCGGAATGTTTCTCGGAAAAGAGATGGAAAACTAGTTCAAGGTTGTTCACACATCTGGCTGAGTGACATATCCCTCCCACGCCTATCTACGGAGCTTGACTGTTTGTCACAGACGCAAACAGCTTCTCTCCTTCACCTCATCAACATCAAACATTGCAGAAGTGGAGTAAAATCCACGGAAAAGTGGAAAGAAAATTCTAAGTCAAAGTCTCTGGACACCTTTTTGCCACGACAAATCTTTGAACATTTTCGGAAGCCCGAGTCCAACAACCACAGAACACGGCTTCTTCTTTGCTTGCTGTTGCCAAGCGAGAACTTTTGCGTGCAGAAGGATTGACTTTCACACCGAGTGATCTGGATGGGCAAGATTGTCCTGGAGTTTCGACTGCTCGTCAACGTTCTGACTTCACAACACACAAGTACCTGACACATACTGGGTTTGAATACTCCGCAAAACTTGTCTTTGATGGCAAAACAACCGCACTTCAGTGGATCACACACTTCTTGTGGACTGCTTTTCGGTGCCTGGGTATGAGCTTCCGCAAGTGCATCATGCCTTGCCCAAGGAAACAACACGTCTCGTGTAAATCCGTCTCTGAGCATTCCTTTGCACTCGAGCCTCTTCTCCAGTGTCCTCCAGCAAGGCTTTTGTCACGGGTTCCAACTGTGCGCAGCTCCCACCATCTGCTACTCGAGTCCACGACACATTTGATGCATCTAAATCCAATAACTCACGCTTAATTGAACTAAAATGTCAAGCGGCGCCCCGGCAGGCCAGTGTTGGGAAGGTTTCATTACGGGAAGGATTGGGTGCGTTTCCAAAACGTGACTTATGATCGAGGTCCGGTCACTGGTGTCGAAATCAACAACCGACGATCTTCCCTCAAACCACACGCATTTGACAAACCCCGTGGACGGAAAATGTGATCAGCGAGTGGGGCCTGCTGCTGCCAACGACTCGTGTCGGTTTGGTTATGGTGGACAGAAAATTCTTGCGACCCTCTGTTGCCTCAACAATGACAGAGAATTCCTCTATGTGCACAGCACAAAATTGCCGTGTGATAGAACCTTTGGTCTCGAACAACCATGCCTGGAGCCGAGGGGACAATACATTCTGTGTTCTGAAATGTTCCAAACAAGAATGTTCCAGTTGGGTTCTGGTGCGTTGGAGAGAGAGTCTTGTTATTTGCCAAGTTTTCGGCACAAAGAGCTGGACGACCTTGTCTATCTCACCGCTTTCCGATTGTTGCATTGAAGATCGACTTCCATGAAACCAAACAAGCTGGACACCATGACACGTGTGACGCCGAATTCACACGACATCACAAGAAGATATCGACGGAGATCAAGGGTCTCAGGTTGAACGGCAGCACACGAAATCCACATCTGTTCGCTGCAGCCGTCCTCACAACGCACCGCACCGTCACTGTGACAGCGGAGGGTGTGTTCCGCTAATCGCATTCAAAGAACACACCACAATTCCAAGTACAACGAGAGTACGTAACGTGCACGATGTTGTCATTGTGTTTTAATTGTTATGGACACTTTCGCCACATGGACGCTGCAGGTCATGGGCGTGTGGACTCTGCAGCTTGCTGAGGCTGGCCTGGTGTCTGCCTCTTCAGTTGTTGTTCGGATGTGCGCGGTACAGACGCAATGGCTCCACCTTCTGCATCGGGAACTCGCTGAATATGGCAGCTTCACCAAATAGGGAGAGCAGTTCAGGCTCGCCTGCACCAGATTTCCAGTGCCCGCGTTGTCACATCAAGCCTCAGACAGGGGAGCAATCTGCTGTAAGCAAACCCCGTGTGACTTTCTTTTTCTTTGTTGTGGGATTCAATGATTTCCCCAGAACTGTCCAACCAAATAGCACCGTGCTGCAATCAGTGTCCAATGGTATTTACGTGATTTCCCCCAAGTTTTAGCACACAAACAGGCGCAGTCTCCCCAATACACAACACCATTGAGGCGAAAACCAAAGGATAAGTTGTTTCAATGCCACGAACTCACATTTCATCTGTCTTGCAGAAGAAACATTGAGCCAGGCTGACGAAGACCTGCGTGCAAGAGATGGATTTCTCCACCACATAAGAGGCGGATGGTCACAGGCAGTACTCATCGAAATTTCGTATTCCCGTTCACAAAGAGTGTTCACGTGCGTCTGTCGATGAAGTCCGACGTGGGAAATTAGCAAAGCGGGCTCAGCAGGTATTGACACTGTGTTGCGACTGGCCCGATCGACAGGTGGTCGACAGCACACGGAGGGCTCAGGGGTGGCACCAAATGACACGGAGCGAACAGCTCTGCACGCGTTGTCCTTTCATCTGGGAACTTGTACTCGTACATTCCACTGATTCTCTTGCTAAAGAAATACAAAGAATAAATCAAAACGGGAGTCGTGGCTCTGTGGCAGTGCAGTCTTCGGGAAGAAAGGAATCCACACTCCTTTGAAGACACTGGCTCCAACCTTGAGACGTGATGGCTGGTACGTTTCATGTTCAAAGATGAAATGAAATTGTTGTCAACAAGGCCAAATCCTGGATCCGTCGCCTGGACTCGTCCATTGCCCTTTGGTCCATGCGCCTACGATCATCTGGCGTCGCTGCTTCGTGCAGATTTGCATTGCAATCCCCTCTCCCAGTGGACGTCACCTTCAACCATCAGCACAACACTTCGAGTCGCCGCATTTGAACCTTTGACCAAAGACTCCTGACTGAAGAATTGAGTTGGCTTCAGGAGACCCTGAGATCGGTTGCCTCTGTGGCTGTTGCGTTGAGAAACTGTTGCTGACTCCAACACAAACCTGAACGAGAATGCGCAAAAACTGCAAGGGACATTTTTCCAGTGTGTTTCTCTTAGCAATTGTCACAACTAAAAGAAATATTCCGCTTCTCGCATAATTCCACAAAACGTTGTTCCTGGGACAGAGAGAGAACTTATCACTTGCGCGAGGCACAGGCAATGGGCCAAAGGTGGACGCGAGAAAGAGCAACGAAGGGGTCAACAGAAGGAAGGATCAGTGTGTCATGATAAAATTAGACAACTGAGAGCTTTGGCTCAATTCAGCCTTCAACTGTGTGTTCTGCACGTCAAGAAACTTGACACAGCAATGCATCTAAATGGCCCCCCGCATTACAGTGTCAAGTACCTGGACATGTAGAGAATCAGGCAAGAGCTGGTTTGCCGCAGACTTAGCATCCGAGTCCACTCTTGGTGTTACGAGAAGAGAACTTTTGCACACATACATCTGCCATGAAACGACTGATTTACAGCCTTCTCGCATAGAAACACGAGGCAATGACAGTGGTTCATCAAATATTGAGGAAAGAAACTCACACGCATCCACTCGTTTTTTCAAGCTGTTGCGTTTGTCCAGAACAGACTCGGTGTGCGAGTTTCAGAAGGTCGTAGGTCAGCCCCACTGCGATTTGCGTGAGGAAGAGAACGGAAAAATTAGTCCAGATACATTGGAAATTAGTCCAGGCAAGGTCAAACCTCTTCTTTCTTGTGGCTGTTCTTCCAAGTTTATCTTTTTGGTCCAAATTTGGAGATTATTTGTTTTCAGGCCACTGGGGTTCCTTTGGTTGTCAAGCCTTGATGCCATGTTTGGGAATGTTTTTTGTCTCTTTCTTTGTGTGTACGTCGTTTCATGTTTTTGTTGCTCACCAGAGTAAAGTTTGTGTTGTTTTGTGTTCCCAAACGAACAACAAGCAGTGGGTGTGGTTGAAAAAGAGACTGAGTTTTCTGTCCAGGAAAGAAATAGCATTTCAGTTTCATTGGTTTTGCGCCACTGTCATGTGCTCAGAGGTCTTTTTTGTGGTCATTTGGCCAAACCTCATGCGAATCACATGGAGATGGCTGGTGAACTTTCGGTACTTGCCGCGCGGGAGCACCTTGGTCATTGCGCTGCCTTGCACTGTCTAAAACAAAACAGATTAAAAATTTTGTGAGTGCGAAAGCCTTTCTTGAACAGGCGTCTAGCATTTGCATCTCTGTCAGTCTTCCCATGAGGATCTGCCTCGTGCGGCTACACACAGAACACTTGTCTCTCGGCAGAAAAAGTAAAGATCCCTGTCATGCGTGTTCCAATTAGACGAGTTCCTCTGTTGTCGCAAAATGGAGAAGGTTCCATTGAAACACATCAAAGCAGCCATCTCGCCATGTTGCTGCATTGATTGTTCTTGAAACGTTCATTACTCAAAGGAGGCTATTTTTTCTCTCGCTTTTACAGCAAGGGTTGGTTTTTGGTATCTCTCTCCACAGAGCACTCGTCTCGTTTCAGGCAACTTTTCAATTGTCTGCAAATCTTCAAAAGTGTTTGAAGGAAGCTTTTGCTGACGGCAGTTGAGTGATAAAACATTGTACATCTTTTTTAAAATCTGCCTTTGAAGGTTTAAACTTCCACGCGATGACTTTTTGCAAGCAGACAGAAAACAATAAAAGCTGCGATTCTCCCTGACAAAAATAGAAGTGGCGAAAAGCTCACGCCATCGTCGCGATTAGTGGTTGGGCTTGATCCAACTGAGTGTAAATCTCACCCCGGAAAGTTTACTGTGAAGAATTTAAATTGTCAAGAAATGGCAACTGTATTCAGACGATGGCCTGTTTTGTTTATGTCAGGTTGTTGTCTCGAGCGAACACCGCAGGATCCACTCACAACGCGAAGACTCTGACCCCGACTCTCCGCAGTGACAGCAATCATTTCGCTTGAAACAACGTTCTTCTCCTTAACTTGGATCTCATCTTCTTTCGAATGAATTTGACAGTTTTCTCTGGATCAAATCACAATCTCTACACATTTCTTCAATTTCATGAGATACTGACAAGCGTCTGTCTCTTTTTGTACGGTTTTGCTCATGAAACATGTGCCTGTCATCTGCTTATGCAAGAAACGTCATGAACTTTGCTCGTCAGAGGTGCAGACGCCATGAAACGAAGAGCACAAGACAAAGTTTGGTTCAGGAGAGGAAATTTTCACGTGATGTATGATGACAAATCTCCTTTTTGTGGATCAATCTTTTCCGTTTGCAGCGACTCAGGCCATGATTCATGTTTCAAAGTCTCTTCTAGTCAGGCCAGAAAAGGACGGTGGGTACTGGCAGCACAAAAAAAAACAACCAAAATTCCCATCTGTTCTTGTACGAGACCAGCCTGTGTGAGGTTTGCTGTTCTACAGGTGAGCAAAACAATTGTTTGATCTGTTCTCTGAGGCAAAATTGCAAGAACTCAAACACCTGAAAAGTAACTCTTTGCCAGACGTTCATGTTTGACAAAGGCAGCTTTGCAGCTGATAACAACTGGGTAGGAAAATGCCTATTTGGAAATCAAAGTAATTTATCAAAGACCTCGAACGGATGCGCATCTGCTGAGGTCTTGATCAAAGACGACAAAGTGTCTTTCTTCCCAAAACATGTTGCCTGTCTCCAAGCACGGCATCGGCACAACCTTGAATCCGCAGGTAACTGGGTGACATGCAAGAGTTTGAGTGTCTCAATGTTTGCTGTTCACATAGCAAAGTCATCAACATCGTCCAAACTACCGACAGACCCTGGTTTCTTTGAGGGCAATAAAAACACTCCACGCAGTTGGCACACGCTTTGGTCTAAATTGGCTGACGTCCGAAACCGGAAGAGCGTGTCACCAAGGAACATGGCAAGGATGTCAACAAAATGAAAAACGAGAGAGACTCTCGTGGCTTGGAGAACACCAGGAGTCTCGAGTCGTTGTCGTCAGCTATAGGGAGATGCGATTGCATGACCTCTTCCCACGTTCAAGAGGTCAGCGGCGAAATCAAGGAGGAAGGTAATGAGACCAGTTTCAATGCCGCCACTCGGCGCAAGTTCGCGTGACCTGTTCCACCCGGTTCATCGAAATGGCGCCAGGGAGTCAAGCAAAGTGGAACCACCAAATCTGGGATGTGAACTCCGGACCATTCCCTTCACTGATCCCCTGTCACTCAGGCGAATGTGTATCGTTTGGAAAATCCCGTCGAACTGCCATGTCTGGCTTTGCACTGAAGTTGCACTTGGTGCAGGTCCTATCAGGAAACCCCACAACTCCAACAACAACAACGAGCCGTATTCTTTTTCACGACTCGTGCAGGAAGCCGCGTCATTACTCGCGCAGGCGACGTGTACCACAGGATTGCGCCGTCGTTTGTTAATGTGTTGCAATCGTGGGATACACGAAGGCATTGAAATGCATCCTCATCAGTACTTTTGACTGCAGACAAAATCCGTTTCGCAACGTGGTTTGAGTACTTTGAGGTGACGGTAAAACACAACAAGTGCGGTGACGCTCCTGATTTGAAAGGGCTCAGTTCGTTGTTTTGCAAAACTTTTGCTTATTTTTTGTGTTTCGAAGGCACGATTTCGCTTCACACAAGGAGGACTTCTGCAGAATCATCCAATGTTTGGGTGGGGCAGGACGCTGATGGCGCCTTTCACTGCTTGCTTGACTGACGATTCTCTTTGGTTGAGGTCATTCCAGACAAGATATTTGGTTTTGTCCAGATTCGAGATAAATTTGGAGAAAAGCTGAAAAGTATCCGAATTATTGACGTGACACTTGAGACACGGGAACGAAAAACGATGCACACGAGTCCTTTGTCTGAGGTACATTTAAGCAGCAGCGACTCTCTCCGTCGCATTAGATCACATCAGAAAACACTTCTTTGCAAGAACGTCGTCACCGAGGGAGAGGTGCTTCTCACAAGGGAGGATTTTTCAATATGAGAGATGCATGCTGTTAAAAAGGCTTTCAGCTGAGTCCCAGCTGCATGCTGCCTATTCAATTACTTGAGGAGTCACAAGGTACAGCATCCTTCTCATTATTTACTGAAGGATAGAATCGCCGGCGCACTCCGCTCGCACGCTTAGCGACTGTTGCTGGGCAAACAGGATCGAGTAACGGGCCGAAAGAGGAAATTTGGTCAAATCAAGACATGTATCCTGCATGGAGCTGCATGAGGGAAAGGAATAATCCTCAAAGAGACCTTCATCGAACAGGACAGCGCACTGCTGTGATCCTCTTTCGCTCCAACTGCTCGTGACTCAAAGACGAGGAATCTGATGAACTGAGTCTGACCAAAGATTCTTGAAACCAATGCTTGTCCAGAACAACCTCCAGTTCTGGTGAAACTTCGCCTTTTCTGCGGATGACTGAACGGGTTCGGCCAGGGGTTCAACGAAGATGAATCTGGCCCTGCACAACGCTTCCGTTGACTTTGATGGACAGAGAGGCTCTGAAATGCAATCAACCCCGATAGAATTGGTGTTGGCAAATGTGCTCCACTGCGCCTAGTTGCGTAAGCTACCTTTAATGGGATTTCAACAGATCCATCTTCTGCAGGAAGAACTAAAATAAGCAACATTCAGCCGCTTCCTGCGAAATTTCTGCGCAAAACTGGGATTTCAATTTGGAAGTCTCCGGGAGACCACCATGGATGGACAGAACTTTGCACGTGAGTTTGCGGCCCACGCGTGTTGCGGGCCAAGTTGGTGGAAGATGATGCCGTCCCCCCCAAACTTCACAACCACATTCAAACACGGCAGGACTGCACTCAACAACAGACTCGCGTCACCAAAGTTACTTGTCACGTAGCAATTTCCCAAACGAACGCAAGTTTTGTGGTTGTGACAGGGGGTATTAATTAAGCTCGGGGACAGCCAATTAAGGAAAATCAAAACGCTAATCAGACGCTGTTTGATGCGGACCGTTCAGCACCGATTAATCTCACCCACATGAAAGATACACTTGACAAATTAATTCGGAGGTATTCGTACTTCCCAAAACTCCCGCCAGTTCGCCAAACTTCTCAAGCGTTCTGCATCTTTGGGGTGCAAGTGGAGGAATCCCACATTGGAAAACGTAACCGAACACCACAATGTCAAATCCAAAGAACCAATAGCTTCGTGCCTGTGAAAAGTTTTTTGTCATGATTTTGGGCCAGTTTCTGCGTGTTTGACGGAGTCAAAGGGAGAAAAGGGTGAAGTCCCCTTGCCGTGAGACGTGGACTGTCTTGGGTTTGGGGGGTCCTTTTGTCGCGCCTCGGTTGACGGCATGGGTGATGGGTGTCAGCGCTGAGAAAAAAGAAAAAAGGGTGACTGCGAGTGGATTCTGTTCTGTTGATAACATTGAAGAACGACTTTGAGCACACACAAGCGTCACCTTCAAATGATATGTCCCTGACCATCAACCAGACCCTCGACTCTGGGTGAACAGGTGGTGCAGCAGCCACGTCACCGCGCTACATTTTCTGCGAGAGACCGGAGATCTGCCTTTGTTCAGGAAGATCTGGCACAATTTAAGTTGAAGTTCATTCTCATTAACTGGCCGCCTCTGTGGACGGAGTAAGTAATTGATCCCGCAGCTCAACACCTCAGTCAGAGAACGCGACGGCCGCTTCAGCGCTGTTTAGAGTGAGCCCCGTGATCCGAGAAAAAACGTTCGTTTCATCAACAGTCATCGTGCAATCTTTTTGGGGTTTACATCGAAAACAAAGCGTACAAAATGCGAGCTCAACACAGGTGCTGAACCAGAGATATCTCTGGGGGAAACGACACCTTGGTTCTGCAGTGCTCCATCAAATCGCTGAACGGTTCCCTGGGTGGCGACAGGGCGGCAGGATGATCATTGCAGATGAGCACAGTCCCTCCTCACCACCATCACCGACTCTGAAACCAACGTGTGGTCACTATGAGGTCGCCTGACCGTATCTCAAACACACTCTTTTGAGCCTGTATCTGTTGTTATCCTGTTTCAAAAGAGTAGAGAACTTTCTGGCATTTGTTGGCATTCAACGTTCAGCTGTATGGGCACGAATTGCCACCAGAAATGTCATGTCAAACAGCGGTCTCGGTTTCAGTGAAGGAATATGCATTCTCCTCGTCGTGATTCAGGTTCCTCACGTTTTTGTGGATGTCTTTGTCTCTCCTGGCTTCAAGTTCCAATGAAGTTTTTCGTTTACGGCTCTCCGTGTTTCGACAGATAGAGTCGTGTTTTGTGTACCATCGGAACTTCTGAGTTTGAAACTAAAGCAAGGAGACATTCAAACCAGACAGCTTCAACAGCTTGTGCCACGAACAGCCTTGCGTAGTTGTGACAGATTCGTTTGCTGACACCACTCCTGTTTGTTTCGGCGTGTTCGTTGTGTTTGCAAGGAAATGCTGCTTTTCACTGTGACACAAAAATCAGTGTCTGTTCAAAGATATGAGTCCCTTTTGTGAGAGTCTCAGACGTTTCTCGTGATTTTACCCCAGACGAATATGAAAAGTCGACAACAGGCGAAAACCGTCGGCGGAAAACCTTCTCAAGCCCCAGCGCCTTGAGGAGGGGTTAAGCTGCAATCTGTCTGCAGAAATCAGCCTGTCACTTTTTACACGTCGCTGGCAAGGACAAAGAGCCATTCATTCCACCCAATTGAAGACATCGCGACAGGCCACGGAGCAGCCTCTCTGGTCAATTGCTTCACCCAGTTTTCTCGCAGAATGATGGCACGCCTGCCCCGATTGACAAAAGATCTCCATTATCTCGAGTGTGAGGAATGGGACTCGGCTCGGCACAGAAAAGCCAGGCTTGCCCATTTCCTCCAGCTCTTTACACAGCTGCTTCACACTTCGAGATTCTGCAAGTTCCTCATTCTTTCTTTTTATCTTTTGGCAGCTTCTCAAAGTGAAAGTTATGCCACACCCCGCTGAAAATTTATTCTCGAACAGCGATTCGATCCGCCATCGTTTGATCCGCTGTTCCGCCGGTTCTTTCAGAATCCTGACTCTTCAGCAGATGCGAAACAAATCTGAGCTGTGGTTATTGCTCTCCATCACACTGAAGGAGGTTTTCCCAGGAGAGATGTTCTTTCTTGACTCGTGAGCACAACGTGTCACTATGGCACCCGATTCCACAGTGGCCGACTTGACAAAAACCTGGCAACGCAAAGCAAGGCAGGGCCCCGACTTGTCTCAGACCTTGGCATTTGTGACTTGTGGGCACGGATCGCAGGTTACAACCAACGAAAAAGTTTCAATGACCACACTTTGTCCAAACAATGTTGTCGCGAAACGATGTGCCACATCACAGCTTCCATTGGCCCAACTCCCTTCCCTACAAGTACTGTACAAATGTAGAAAGCGTTGTGTGAGTCGTCGCGAGGTGGTTCATTACTGAGGACAATGTTCCGCAGGCGAGGTCATCGCAGCGCTCACAGCGGGGTCACCCGAGGACCGACGCTCACCACGGCGCGTTCCAGTGGACTCATTGCGAGACCAGCACCCAGGGGACGCTGTCAATTTCCAGGACTAATGTCACCGTGTGTATTGATCAGATCCAAACTGTGAAAGGAGATGGGGTGGTGAGACCACAGTGATGCCCTTTATGTTGTGTTCAGGGAGTTCTATCAGAACAATAGCCTCACTCGCTTGCTCCTTCAGCTCCGAAACATCTATTATTGACGTTGCAAGTGACACGTTGTTCCGTTTTTGCTTCACATTCATCAACGTTGTCGTCAGAAGGCCACGCAACGGTCAGACCTGCCCGGGGGCCGGACGCTAGATCCGTCCACGCCTTGGCCGCTGTGGTCAGATTGAGTTCTCGGGTAAATCACGATATCTGCGCCGTGGCACGCTCACCTTGAGAGGATCCGCTTTTATCGCTGTCAAAGCAACTGGTCGTGGCTGCTTTCCGAGGGACCGACCAAATTAATCCCCCTTCCTTCATCCCTGAAGCGTATATTTGTGCAATTGTGGAGAGAATATTCCCCCTTTTCCTTCAGAAGTCGATTTGTTGAGGGAAGCGTTTTGTAACTTTTGGCATCACGACGGAACACCGAGAAGTAGTGTGGCGTCACTCTACCGGGCTTGAAACCCCATTCAAACCTACTCTCTTGTCTGCCCATCTGGTATGGGACTGGTGAAATTCCTTCAGTTTTCCTGAACAAAAGATTGTGGCAATCGAACCTGATAAAACACCATTCCAGAGCCATTTCAAGCGACATTGAAAAACCCATGCGTTGCAGGACATATCAGAAGCAAAACACAACCGGTGAAGAAAAACCGCCCCCATAAAGCTGGCCAGAACGAGATCAATAAACCACAGCCAGGGGGCATTTCATCCCGTCACTTTTCCTTGCTCTGCCTTTAAACACAGATAGATATTATCCTGACACCCGGTGTCATGTCATTCCAGAAACGATTTGTTGCACAAGTGGATGTTGAATCACACCAGCAGAAGAATGTGGAGTCGATGCCACAAGTTCGTATCATTTTTCGCTTCGTTGTTTCACTCAAACAACACGAACTCGTTTCCAAACGCGAAAATCGTCATTGTGACTGCATTTCTTTGGAAAGGTTTGTCGTTCATCACAAAGCGCCCAATTTTTGTGAAGCAGCAAGCGACAAGTTGATGTGAAACAAGAAGATATTTGTTGACCTGCGAAATATTTCCACGCACGAAGAACCTGGAAAGTGATCAATCAAACGGAAAACGAGCTCGAAGAGAAGCATTCTTCTCTCACCGAGGCCTCCAAATATCCTCCTCGATGATTTTTGCTTGACCGTGCACTCAAAGGCTCAGCGACAAGTCTCAGCAATCCTGGATCCTGTTCCGCAGATTGTCACCTCGAGGCGCAGGGCAATCCAGGTCGCGAGAGGGACCGCTTCATCATCGTCACGCTCCCGCCCCTCCTCAGCGCCCAGGTTCAAAGCGATGTGTCAAGGCCAGAAGCGACGGGACATGTTTGTTGCGTCTGCCTCGACTTTTGATGGACTGAGAATGACGGCGGAAACGCAGAAGCAGCGGCATGTCTCTCAATCTGATGGGTGTTGTGCCACGTTTCACGCGAGATTAACAAAAGCTCTTCGAGATTCTTGCAAATCTTTGGTTGGGAAACAAAAATCCGGATGTGGGGAAGTGGTCGAGTTCAGAAAATGTCTGCACGATTTTCCCTGTGCAAATGTCTCAAAATTTTGAAGCCGTGAAAGTTTCTTTTCCATGTCGTCCTTGCGCCGACCCTCAGTACTCCATGATTTCAGGATGAAGACGCTTCTTGATTCAAGGGGAAACCATAAGTGTTTTATCTCTTGTTTCTGACCTGCAAAGGAACCATAATCTCCAGGGAGCACGACAGAGCGATAAGATGGCTTTGAATCACAATCAGGCGCAAGCTAATCCTGATATCCTGATTCACGAGTCGTACGCACAGACGCTTTTCTCTGACACGTCCACACACATGCAGAACATGCAGGTGCTGAAACCTTGAACGAACATGCAAGTTCTGTTGCGTCAAGAGCTTGGTGAAGGTGCGATTTTCATGGTTCATCCTTGAAGCTCTGTGCCTTTCTTCTTCAGCTCAAACAAAGCGTGTTCTGTTTTGCAGAGTCACGACTTCCAGACTCTGGAATAAAACGTCGCAGTTTCTCACCGAAGTGCATATACATCATGATGCAGCCATCAAAATGTGCACACTAAATTGCTTCCCACCAACCATATCCGAGCAGGCAATTTGATATCAGTGCAAGTGACGTTCACATGCAGTCTATTCCCGTGTGAGCCTCATCACACAAAGCAGCAGCTTGAACCGGATGGGCATGAAACGAGACAAACGCATAAAAACGTTGTTTTCCTTCACAACAAACATTTCAGGCAATGTTTCAATAGACGATTTCAGTGCAAACGGCCTCACCTAATTGGGATTCTGTTACACTTACAACGGTGTGTTCAGCGAGAAAACTCGATTTCAATTAACACCAACAACCTCTGCAAACACTCAATTTCTGCAGTTTACCAGTGTACGCATGGCGGCCATGAGTCGGTTGAAATTGTGAAGCTGGTCTTTCCTGAAACGGAAATCATGTCACACACTGTTCGTGTTTGAAAAATTTTTCCGATGACATTTACGACTTGCGTGCCCTTTTGGTGAAAGACCTGTGCTTCTGGCAAACTGCGACGTTTTCTCTGTCCCCAAATGGCCACGCACGGACGTACGGACGAACGCACACACGCACACACACGCGCGCACACGATGTTCATACTGCCCCAGATTTCTGAAACAGCAAGGTTTGCTGTTGTTTATGCCGAACATTAAACTGCAAATGGACGTGTTTTCACACCCCAGAGCTGCTCTTGTGTCAGGATGTATCCGACGTGACTGACACACCGAATCCCAATGTTTGCTCATCTGTCTTTCTTTCGCCTGTTTAAGTTACATGGCTCGAGCCAGCGAAGCAGGCATTCTCAATTTCTGAGTCTCTTGCGGCAAAACTGGCTGAAATGGCGAATGTAAACGGCTTATCACGAAGTCGATTGCTGAGCGCATCATTGTCGTATCCGTGCGCTTTGAATGCAGTTCGGAGTTTATATTCATTTCCTCCAGAGAATGAGATCGTATCACCAGGAAATGACACAATATTTTTCTGTTGGTGGAGTTTTCACATCATCAGTGCAAACGAGTTCAACCCGTTGAAAAAAGAGATTGCTTGGTTCTGTGAAAAAGCCAGTGAAGAGAGATTTCCATTTACGAGTGTGTTTTTGTTTCAAACTGTGTCAAGAGGCCTGTGCCCAACTAACATTCATCCATCCATGGCAGTGTGTGCTGCCTGCAATTTGCAATTATCCAGACCAACCGCAGGATGACGAGCTACACACTGATACATTGATGGACAATTCGTGTCTGTCGATGTAAGCTGTAACATCCATCAGGATGCTTGTAAAATACAGGAAGGTCCCTTTACGGGAGAGTATATTACCTCAACAAGGAGACATGTTGTCATAAACAGTTGGAGATTTGTAGCATCAACAATTCCCTGGGACGGTGTCTTCTCCAAAGCGACTCCCTTGTTCTGCACTGATCACACCTGCATTGGGAATTACGGAAACAAGTGGTGTTTGAACAACACAACCCCAGCTTTGGCATTCTGCCTGATTTGAAGCGAACGGAGAAAAAACAACGAAGAACCCTTTTTTCTCTTCTCTCAGGCCAACGAGTGCAATCACGCAGATGCGAGGAGGCTGCAATCGTTTGTGGTGCAACGTTTGAACGACCACGAAAACAGACATGGGGAATCCAGCTCACCTGCATGCATCCTTGAGAGATACGGCTCAGTCTCGTCTTCTGATTTGAGACAATTGTTGTGTTGACTTGAGCAAACGTTTTTGAATCGAAAGAGTGAAGCACCACGAACACCAATGCAGTCCTTTGTTTCATCGTGGAACATGGCTCACAGACGGTGCCAACTTTGGGTTGATGCATCTCGCAGAATCAGTGACATTAAGGGTAGAATCCGTCTCTTCCAGGAGGTGCAGGAGCCAAAACGGACATCACAAAAGAAAATCAAAAACACGTTCTCTTTTCAATGCCAGGCGCAACCTGTATCTGGACATTGACCCTGAGACATGCACTGCTGCAACCAACAAAAGGCATCGCAGAAATGGGTCTGAATTGCGGAGCACTGAAATCAGTTTTACAAGCGTTGTTCGTTTCTGAAAATTTCAATTTGAAAGCACAAAGAACATGGCTTTGAGCTTCCTTGATCCGTCTTTCCTTCCGTGCGAAACGTCAAAGCGCAGCGCAGGCAGCGATTTGGATTGAATGCTGCTCTAATTGTCGAGGATGGAACTGCCTCCAGGAGCTGATACTGCATAATTAATGGACGACAAAGAGGTCATTTTCCATTTAACGGATTTTTGTGAGGATTACAAAGACTGAAAAACGAGCCTTGAATCGTTACATGAAACCATTCGAGCAATGTTGCCTTGTGTCGTCAAGAAACAGTAAATAATGCTTTCTTCAGTAAAACTTTGGCTTCTGACAAGAAACAACTATGACTTGTGCAAAAAGAAGGGAAGTTTGAGGTAGTTGCTACAAGGCCAATCTTCTGGACAGCCACACCAGCAACGTAGACTGTTCCTTCTGACGATCGGCAAAGTTGTGCTGCAGGAAGCCCCAGACCTTTCCAACTCTGCTTAATTGATGTTTTGAATGCAACTGTGCGCTGTTTGCAAATGAGAGACGGTTGTGGAGGCTCTTATCTCTCGAGAGAAGCTGGGTCAACCAAACTGGTTACTCTGTGCCAGCTGAATCTCTTGGAACTCCTCGTATGCAGGCAAGAGGAACTGACTCCTTTTGGAAAGGAAGCAGACACGAGGAACAACAGGCAACGAGGACACCAAAACTGAAGGAAGCGTGCCAAATGCAAACCGAAATTTCAGTTTCTCGTCAACGATTCAGTCAATTCCGGGAAAAAACCACTAAGGTCACTTTCTACGATTGTTTTCAATGAAAGTTACCGGTACCACTGAGATTTGTACACTCCCTGATGTTTCGATCTCCAGAACTTGTCAAGGAACTGGAAGAATCGTTTTGAGCAGTCTGTGACAATCGTGGGCTCCGTGCTTCTGCAGGATCACAAATGGTCACTCTGAAAAGCATGGTGCTTTGATGAGGATTGTACTTGTCATGTACCATACGATCCATGGGGCAATAATTGTTTTGCCGGGTTGAATTTGTTGATTAGCTGTCCAGATTTGATACAGCAGAAAACGTTTCTGCCGTCGGCTGACAAGCAAGAACGATAGGGTTGCATCGAGTCGCAGAATTTTGACCTGATTCTTCTCTTCGTTCATGCAACTGAATTGCAACGTTAGAGTTCCTCTGCAGGTACTTGCTACCAAGCGAAGTGCGAACCCTTACATCACACGTCGCTGCTGAGAGTGTGATTGCGTGAACACAGGTCCGCAGATACTCGTGAGCGCAAAATAGCAGAGCACAAAGGTGTGCATGTGTGACTGGTCTCACGGTTCTCAGTCCTGGAGAACTTTCACACCGGGCATTCTCTGAGCAAAGCTGATCATCTGTGCAAGCAGGATCAGTGGAAAAAAACATTTCATATTTGGCAGATCAAAGTATGGGTGGAGCACGTGTGATTCCAACAACCACAGGATCGCATGGAAACCGAAGCTGGTGCCGCAGATACACAGGTGCTTCGACAAGTTTCACCACAAGCAGGTGGGATCATGATCCAGTGCGCCAGTGTGACGGTCTCACTCGTGTGCACCAGAGGAACATCCAGTGAACTTTCATGGCTGCTGCTGCTGCTGCTGCTGCTGCTGCTGCTGCTGCTGCTGGATTGCAGTCACAGAACCCCAAGCAAGCGGAATGGATATTTCTTTGCTCAAAACTCAAAACGCACTGCAGATGCAAGTGTCACAAACGATTTGGCTGCAACAAACTTACGATGCAGGGTTTCGTGACATCTGGGAGACCAAGCACTCGATTCGTTCACAAACGAGTGGTGTGCACCAAACCTGGGACGGACACAGGACACACCCGCTGCAGGTGCTGTTTTCCGTCTTAAATATTCCAACAAGAGAACAAAGATAAACCAACCCGCGGCTCCTTGCAGCAGGCATTGCATACATTCTCACAACACCCATTCTTCCAGCAAACAGGCCATGGCTGCCTGCCTGCCAGAGTGAAAAAGAAAACAAACTTTTGAGTTTGTTACCAGGGGTGGGATTAACCAACCATTTGTTTCATGACCAGTAACATTCACCAAAGCAAAAAGGGAACACCATCAGTTGCTGTAGCTCCCCCTCCACCCCCACCCCACAATTTGCCAATGGTCAACTACACACCCAAACACCATCATTGTGATTGCACTGGCCCGTGGCTCCGCGGAATACCGCGGACTTACGCATGGTATCAACCTTCTTTTGTTTGGTAGGGGAGTCAGTCTTCCCCATCCTGGCTCCATCTGGGCCAGCACAAGGGAAACATTGTTCAAACTCAAGATCAAGAACTCAGATTGTTACCACGTACTGCAAAGAGGGCATGGTCTGCTCACAGACATGCTTCTCTTTGCTGTGGAGCAGGGACATGAGCCCACAGGTGCCCAGGTGTTCATTGACTGACGACTGTCTTTCATAACAGATACATGTGCACATCTGAAGGACCAGCTGTTGATCTCTTTTATCGAACAAATCTTTTCACACATAGCAGTCATAAACATGTTCGTAGACCAGGTTGACATCTCTGCAACAATGCGTTTGAGGTTTGGGTAAAAATGGTTCCTGTGAAATCGTACAATGACTTTTCAAGACCTTTGCTTGAGAAAAGAGTTTTGATTGAACAGGAACTGTTTTCCCAATCCGTGGTTCCAAGGCCAAATAGAAGGTCAGAGAGGAACACTAAATGTCAACACAGAACCTTTTTTGTGCGAAAATCCGTTTTTCTTTTGTTGAATTTCTTCGACAAGTTGCAAAATGGGATTCTTTGATGAAACTTGGTCCTGACGATGATGACGCACCAGCGCAAGGCTCCATAAATTTGTAGTCAGGTCTTCTGGGGGGCAATTGAAATTCATGGACGTCTTTTCTGGTGAGCCGCAGACCTAAACAAAGCTGCAAATTTATGGCTCCCAAGTTTGTTTGTCCCAGGAATTTTCATTGCTGCAGGGATTTCAACAAAGGCCGGGACAAGGCTCAGGAACACCTGGTCGCCTTTTGTGGCGGAGATCACAGGCACAATGCATGTCACTCGTCGTCTCACTCCGGTATTCTGTGTGCCTTCTTTGAACTGCGGTGCTGACGACAGAGATGTGTGCGTCAGAAGATGCATTTTGCCATTGTTGGGACGCTCAGAGGGCGCGTGATCGTGACAGGCATGCAACACTTTGATGAGTGAGTTGTTGTGCTGGTTCTGTTGGTTACGAGTATTTTTGCAGCCTCTTTCAGCCAAAGTCGTTCGGTTGGCCTGATTGGAAGACAACGCCTTTCATCCAGTGTATTCGGCGAAGTCGACATCAATTTCAGAGAGACACAGGACCCGTCCCAGTGCAGCGTGACAGTGAACCTTGTTTGCCACAAGAGATCCTGTCTCGTCTGACGAGCCAAAACAGATCAAAGAGAGGAAGGACACAAGACATCTTTTTGAAAAGATCAAAAGTGGTGCTTTGCTTTCTATTTTCCCAGTGAAGCAGTCTGTTGAGAACGACCAAGTGGCTGTGAAATCCCCGGGTTCGTGTTTCAGCACGCCTGTTCGTGCGCACGTTGCATGACTGCTCGCCTTCTGGGCCATGGATGAGCGTACGGCGTTACGAAGCTTGTGACGGTTTGCTCCTCGCAATTAGACCTGCAGTGATAAGCAGGTTTTGTCCTAGCTGCAACATGTAACTTTTCTATTTGTTCTCAGGAAATTATTCCATCACGGCCAGTTGTTGCGCAAAAGAGTTTGCAGTCGAAATCATTCGAGGTTCAGCAGCGGAGTTGTCTGCGTTGTCGTGAAGACGAGACTTGACGTTGCCATGGTTTTGTTGCAGGTTCCATTTGCAAACAAAGCTATTATCACACAATTTTCTCCCATTATGGTACATGTGGAGGTTTATCTGGGGGAGCCCTGTCATGTTCTCGCACATGATACCTGTTCTATCTCATCACACAAAAAAGCTTCGTCTCGGAAAAAAAGATGTCGCCAATACAACTTACAGCCTGTGGCTCCTTGTCCCAACGAACTTCTTCAGCCAGTTCAAACATTTCTTTGTTCTCCAGACCTGCCAGTACAATCGAGGATGCAATTTGCAACCGTTGTAAAAGAAGACAGAATCTGATGTTGGGCAGATAGAGACGCAGGTCACTCTCATTGTCTGCATTGGTTTTGGGCTCATTTCGTATTATTCTTGGAATCTACAAGGGTGTGGACAGACACTCTGAAGCAGGAGACATGGATGTGGGTGCCTGACCATTTTGGGTTTCAGCTGAAGCGAGGAAGGAGAAATGAAGAAAACAAAAAAAGCACTCAAGAAGGCTCCAATTAGGACTGTGAGGTGTGCCCAGCCATTTCAGTTGGAACTGAAACTCAGAGGTACAAGTGTCTGGCAATTTCAGGGTGGGCTAGAACTTTCTTGTTGGTCTTACCGTTTCAGGTTCATCCTGAAATGGCCAGGCACTCAGCAAGGATTCGAGTGGCCGTGTCTCAGAGTAGTTGTGTCTCCCAATTCATTCCATCGGAACGTTGGCAAAAACATACTTGTTTTCTCATGTTTTTGCAGTGCAACGACTGGAAACAAAACGCTGAAATGTCCTTCGGAATCCAGTGACCAAAAGGCTTAAACTGGACTATAGACACTTGCTTTATTTCCCAGGTTAGTACTGTACAAAAGCTAAAAGTTATCTCCTTCAAAAACGAAGTGCATCTCCTTTAAGAGATTTTTTCTGTGACAATTGTGTGTGGCCCCACAAAGGCAAATTGAGGGGCAGGA
>JAAUXT010060482.1_pt1 | contig 26986 bp, 32 predicted proteins | sample 7278171 | NCBI WGS metagenome assembly JAAUXT01 (sample SAMN14350112, study PRJNA611818) | marine sediment metagenome | isolation source: surface marine sediment (1.8m) | place: French Polynesia: Moorea | collected 2018-08
CCATATTAGTTTTTTGCCCGTAAAAATATGTAAAAGCAAAAATTTGTTCTTTTGACACTTCGTGCATCAACTACAGCCCGAAAGTGAATGAAAAAACCAAACATGACCAAGATCGAACAAATAGAACACTTTCAAACTTGTGTTCACAGATTTAGCCTTTTGATGCCTATAGGTGATTCTCACCACCATACATTATACATAATGTATGCGTCAAGGTTCAAATCACCTGATCACCTGCTACCTCGGAAGAAATACGATTGATCGCATTGCGTTCGTGCGGTGAACTGGGACTTTTCCCCTTTTTGTCATTATTATCAGCCGCTTGTCGGATGATAACGGTTTGCCCATGTATCTGGGTCCGTGTGTACGGATGCCAACTTGCTTCCCTCCCCCCTCCCTGCCTTCCGCACCCCTAACTCAGACCATGTCTGATTGTCCAAACTTGGACATTGTCCGTATTACCTCTCCCCTTCCCTCCTCCCCTACCCTGAGGCAGACAAAGTCTGGAAGTCCAAACACAGACATTGTCCATGTTACCTCCTCCCTCCCCTACCCCCAACTTTGACAATATCTGGATTGTCTGAACTCAGACATAACCATGTTACCTCCCCCTACCCTTCCCCCACCCCCAACTCGGACAATGTTCGGATTGTCTGAACGCGGCAGGCGGTTGATTCTGTACGAGTAGTTTTCTGAGACCAGGTGAGGAAGCAGGTGATCCACACAATTTTTGGCTTGAGTAAGAAAGGCGTGCTGCTGCGATTATAATTCACAAAAGCCAACACGTATCCACTGACGCGCAGTTGCAGACGCAATTGCAGTGCGCGAAGATTTCCAATCTGAACCAACTGTGTAAACAGATTGAACCATTAATCTTTTTTGAGTGAAGAAGAACTGAAGGGTGAGTGTGTATCTTGTGCACGTTGCGTTGAACTGATTCTGTCCACGGTGCACGGGGACGGAAGTCGACCTCAAACAACACGTTTGCGTTGTTTTCCAGACTTGAAGTTTCTGAGTCTCAGGTTGAGTGAGAAACAACGATTAGAGCCTTGTCCGATTGGAGCACCACTGCGATGTGTGAAATTTGTTGTTTCAAGCTTGCATTTGTGTTTTGCAGGAGATGCAGACTGCACCGCAAAGTGGAACCGTCAGTATTATTGGGTGAACTACCCGGAGTCTCGATCGTGAAACCTCTGATGGGCATCGATCCCTTTTTGGAGACGAACCTCGAGAGTCATTTCCTCATGAATTACCCCAAGGTACAATTTCCTTTGATATTCTATGCATTTTGTTTGCCATTGCAAAATGTAGCAACATTAAAGGTCTCCGTCACAATAGGTCATAACTGCAGGTCACGAATATCTTGCTTTGAGACGATGTCACCGTTGCTGTTTTGATCTTTGGGAAACGGAAATGTTTTCCTTGGCCTCCTATCATCATGCGCGGTGTCAAATGGAGGAGGTTTCAAGAGTAATGTCCACCTCGGGCGGCTGTGCTGTGATGTTACAGAAACTCGTGCGCGTGTGCCTTGGGCCAGAGTCGTAGACCTTGGGTTCACAGATGCTCACCGAAGAATGTTCGCTCGCCTCGCTCTCCTTTGAGTGCCTCGCGCGTAACAGGTGGTTTCCCAGTAAGGAGCACGACCAGACTGGTTGTGTGACACGAAGGAAACTTGTCAGAATGATTGCAGTTTCTGTGCAATATTCAAACAAAATCTAACTGAAAAAGGACAGACCATTGTTTGGTGCTTTGGACCACCGTTCTCCCTTTTACTCAAAAAGAGGCACTGAGCACTTGAAAGGTTATCACAAAACGAGTAGATCTCTCTCTATTGTGCGAGCGACTCTCCCAGAAAGAAAGACGAAGTTGAACCTGTGCGATGAGTCAGAAGAGAACGTTTGTTCTCCCAGTCCCTGAAGTTTCTTTTCGTGACAAATTGCTGCGTTTTACGCTCGCCGACTGCTACAGCACTGCCACGTCTTTCGTCAAACTTGCCCACTCAGGAAGCAGAACACTTGCTTTTTTGGTTGAAAAGCAAATGTTTGATCAGGTTGCGGTGTGTCCGTTTTTCAGTGCGCGGCTCACCGCGCCGCTGAGCGAGCCTGTTGCTATCGCTGTGATGTCTGTGTGTGCGCGTGTGTAATAGCGTGTTGTAAATTTCTAGCCATTTTGGAAAACAAAGTTGGTTTTCCTCTATCCCGGCCGAGACTCTCCCAACTTTTTAAGTCATCGCCTGCCTCGCCTTGAGCAAGCTTTTCGCAGTCAACTTACTGGTGTTGTTTCTGTGGACAATGTGGCGGGCTCAGACCTATTTTTCAAAAGTTGGTTACAGAAATTGTTCCACTAAATTTCGATAAACGTGTCTGACCCCTGCCCCTATTTGTTTTTCAGAATTCGTCAAAAAAAACTCTTGGCCAACGGGTGTAGTGTCGCGGACACCAGCAATTTGGGATCCCTGATCTGTTGTTTTCAAAAATGGTCAAATGATTCCTGTCAGGCGCCTGGAGCTTTCTTCCTGTTTTTTGTTGCAATGCCAGTCGTGCTGAAGTTGCTCTTGCAGCGTCAAAAGCAGTTGTTAGTGCTAAAATCAATGAAACGTTTCTTCTTTTCCAGTTTGAGTTGTTGTGTTGCGTCCAGGATGAGCAGGATCCAGCGATCAACATGGTGAACCAGCTCCGCGAGAGGTACCCCAAGGTCGACTGCAAGTTGTTCATCGGTGAGTATGTTGTCGTGTTGGCATCGTCAGTCAGAGCGCGCAGCCCAATTTTTACACGAGCTGTCTTTCTTGTTTTCCCCTCCACAACGGCTTTTCTACTGAAGGCATTGCCCTGTTTTGACGCGGCTCTTTGATCGTGAAACGACCGTAAAAACACTTCTGTCTTCTTGCCTGCTGGTGAATTTCGACACCAAATTGAGGGCAGGAATGCAGCACGTATTCCAGGCACATTGCAATAATGACAGCCTCGGCGCTGCTTCGCTCACCGCTGCATTCGAATGATCCGTATTGCAGAGACTGTGGTTTTATCTTGTTCCGGTAGCTGCTGTGAGCTTCCGATCAACAATATTGACTCTGGAGATGTCTCCAGAGCAATGCAGGGCTTGTTTCCAAAATTTCGTTGGAACACGCTCACACGCAAGGACACTGCATGTTTCTGGTTGTGATAATTTGGTAATTTCATCCGCCCGCAGTTGTCTGTCAGACAGACAGGCATTCACGTTGAGAGTGATGTAAGAGACGAAAAAGCGTGAAAACTAAAGCGAGGGATGCCTGAACATCGTGAAAGTCCTGTGCAAGTAGTGCGTGTAGAGAACGGAAGCGACCAGCACAGGCGGTCGTCTTAACGTTTCTGCAGCGTCACACAGACAGGACACATTTCTTACCAGAATACTAGTGGAATGGGTTGAAATAGAATGAGAAAAACCAAGCGGACAATGAAGACAAGTGAACAGCTACAGCTGTGTGCACGCAGAGAGTGTAGTTTGTGAGAGAACCTCAATGAGATGTCTGTGGAGATTCTGAATAAATGGAACCACGCAACACGTCAGACATAAGTTTTAATGATTCGATGAGTGACGGATGGTCTGATGTCTCTGTGTGCTTGACGTAGTCTCATTGTGGGGACGATTGAAAGCCGCTGAGGGACATATTAGTCACGATGGAACCCAGCTTGTTGTTTGCCAGGAACTGCAGACAATCGTGGTCCTCTTCGTGGGATTCAAATTCAGGTTTTCTCGCAACTGCTGTTTTGCAACAAATTTGGTTGAAAAAATTACCTCTTCAACGTGCTGGGAAGAACCACACCATGCACATGGTTGTTACTTTCACGGTATCCTGACAGATGCTTCAACAAGTGTTCCAGTGTGCTTTGTGATCCTTGTCCAGTTGCGTTGAAAATGAACAAAAATTACTCAACTTCAACACGAGTCTATGTTCTGAGACACGCGTATGCCAAAAGAGGCAGGCTTTGTGCAACACAACCTCACTTTTGTCGGCAATGAAATTGAGTATTTATTTCAAGTCGGGCGGGCAATCAAGTGAAGGTTACAGAGGGAATATCTGAATTGTGCTTTTCTCTTTTCAGGTGGGAAGGATGGAATTATCAATCCGATGGTGAACAACATGGTTCCAGCCTATGATAAGGCCAAGTACGACATCGTTTGGGTCAGCACGAGCAGAATCAAAGGTATGACAGAGATGTAATCGGACATATAAAAATGCATCTCAAAATCTGAGGAAGAGAGACCCCTTCCCCACGCCCGGATATTGCAAACATCTTTTGCATCTCAATTGAGGCAGGAACACACACTCGCCCCAAAAGAGGAAATAACACGTACCGGTGGCATTTTCTGGAAAATTATTCGTACAAAAACAACTTTTGTTGCCACCCGCTGTTTGGACTCCAGACTGCGCAAGGTTTTTTGTTTTTCATGTAAATGGCCCATTTTCGTGAACATTTTGAGGAGTCAAGCTGCCAGCGCCTTTTGGCGCTGCCCTCTTGTTCATCCATTTCAACAGACTTGGTTTCACTTGAACACAGTGGGGGATTTTGAAATTTCTGTATCAAACACGTAAAATTGCCATTATCACGTACGAAGTGGCGTCACAAAAGCGACTCCTGGTCTCTTTGTAGCAAGTACTGACATATTACTCGACATGGTAGCGAAACTGCAGAGTCCCAAAGTAGCAATTGTTCACCAGATGCCTTTCACAACCGACCAGAAAAGCCTTGCAGCGACGATAGAAAAGGTAAAAAGCACACATTGATGGACAGAAACAGAAGGTTGTCGTTTTTCCCAACATGCTGTCGCTTATTTGATGGTGTAAACGATGGGATGATCATTTTCTCTTGCCAGTTGTCTTCACAAGAAGAAAACAGAGTCTATGTGTCTTGCAGATTTACTTCGGGGCCACTGTAGCGAGGTATTACTTAGCTTTCAACGTGTTCGGCATTCCGTGCATGACGGGAATGTCCTACCTCATCAAGAAGCCTTGCGTAGATGAGCTGGGGGGACTGTCGTGGTTCGGCAAATTTCTCGCTGAAGATTTCTTCCTTGCTAAACTGCTGCATGAAAGGTAAGCCTTTTGTTGTTTCTTTTCTTTTCTTTTTTGTGGTCGTTGTTGGGTGGATTTGGGGGCAAGCAACGCTCGACATCTGACACAGTGACGAGACAAAATGCCATAGTTGAGGAGGATTTTGCTGAAATTTTGTGTAAATTAGTTCAACAGTTTGAGTGTACATTGCCAACTGTTGAACAACTCGTCGACGTCACCAATGCAAAGAGTTGCTGTTGGGAATGGAACTGCAAGCGGTGGTGACACACAAAAAGACGCAGTATGTTCGCGCAGCTGTGTGCGTGCAGGAAATGCTTCTCTGACTTGTGATGATTTTGTGTTCACAGAGGCTACACTCAAGTTGTGGCAGCGGTTCCTGCCCAGCAAAATGTCAACATGACGTCCATAGCAGCGTACAAGGACAGAATGGTCAGGTGAGTACGTCTTCGAATAATTCAGCTGAGCACGAGAAATTTGTTGCTGAATGAAATCAATGGAAGTGTCGTTTTGTATTGCAGGTGGGTTCGACTGAGAATGAACATGATGCCATTTACAACTGTGTTACTTGAACCTCTGGGAGAGAGCTTACCACTGGGTATCTACATGTCGTGGGCCATGCACTACTTCTTTGGATTCAATCCTTACGTGTGGTTCGCGTGTCACTGGGTGTTCTGGTTCTTCCTCGACCTCATACAACTCAAGGGAGTTCAGGTAAAACACGCTTACCACTGAGCGCCGCGGTTACAAGTTGGTTTCATTGTCTAAAGTTTCGACAGTTGGAGCCGAGACATTCATTGAAAGTGATTTGAATCACATTGTTACACATTGAATTCCCGTATGGTGTTGTCAGACGATACTCAGCGAGGTTTCTTTGTCATTTCAATTGTGTGGACTCATTTCAATTGTGTGGACTCTTCTGGCACTGTGTGTGTGTGTGTGTGTGTGTGTGTGTGCGCGCGCGCGTGTGTGTGTGTGCGTGCGGGTTTGTGTGCGTGCGTCTGTGTGTGTGCGGGTGGAGTGTGTTCGTGTGTGCACAGATCATGGGGACCTCAGTGGAAGGTTGTTTTTCTTTTGGATTCTGTCTGAAATCGTCCCACGCCTCACCCCCTCCCCGGCAGAATCGACTCTTGTCAGGTTCACGTGCACATCGGTGTCCCCAATGCAGAAAAAAGGGACTTACATCACTGTAATTTGATACATGTGTGGGCATGCACAGGACCGCGAAGACACTGTTCAATGCACCAACCTTGTTGGGTTTTGTATTTTCGTGAAATGTTCTGCTCCAGACCAAAATGTTCCCACAGGCGTCCTCATTTTGCGGAAATATTTACGGTATTTCATTTTTGTTTGCAGAGAACAAATTTGCCAGTATCTTGGTGCTTGTACATAGTGGCGTGGGTGATCCGCGAGCTGCTTTACGTTCTCATCTACTTCGAGGCAATCGTCAACGTGCGCCACGTGTCGTGGGGCAAGAGAACTTACAGACTATCCAACTTTGGCGAATCTGTCCAAATAGTCACGGACAAAGCTGTCTTGCCCATTTGACAGCAACAGAAACGTGGATCTACTAGTCATGTCAATATGCTTGGAATGCTGACGCGTGTGATCAAGACAGGAGTGATCTTCAAGTATGTCATTGAGAAGAACAGCTAAATGGCTATTAAATTGAGGATACGGATTTCTCTTGAGTCTGACTAAAACGAGTGCTAGTCGTACAACTGCGCATCTTTCCGTGTCGTCTTGTGAGCAGCAAGTTGCTTTGGGTGCAAAAATTCAAGAGAGAACAAAAATCGGTGTGGAAGTGTTGTCGTCAGTGTGAAATGCGATTGAAAATCATGCTATGTTCACGAGTTTCGATGGTGATATGTTAAAATTTGCGAAGAACTTTTTTTGGTGAGGTTTACAATTCTGATGGGTGTGTGCAATTCACTTCTGCGCGGATTGTACTTTGGGTGGATACGACACTGCTTTCAGTTTAGTTTTTCTCCGATTCGGACGTTTCGTTTGTTGTTGTTCGGGAAGAAGTTTCGTTTTCATATTATGTACGAACACCCATTTCTCAGTTTGCGTACTTTCATTTCCGAGATCATCATATTACTTCGCACAGTGAAAATGAATTTCAAGTGTAGACCAGAAATGGTTGAAGCGAGAGGAAGCATTCTCACGTTGCTGGTTGTGTGCGCACAGAGTGCAGTGTTGACTTGAAAACAGGCACCTGGACTTTCAAATGTTATTCTTCCATAGAAGCACAAAGTGTTTGTGCACTTCCAGCAAAAGAAAAGTCTTGCTGCACGTCTGCCAGTGAACCAGGCCTGATTAGTTTCGTAAGTGACTTATTCACAAAACTCCGTAAAAGAAATTGTGATACATGTTGCACTGACTGAACAGAACAATAGTGTCGCAGAAGTACTTGCTGCTGATTTGTGGCAAGACCTTTCCAGTTTTATGAAAACTCATCTGTAGATAAATCGCTTGTGTAGGTAAACTATAAAATTTGGTGCTGAAAAAGGTAGAGCTATGTTTTTATGCTTTATTTGTACTGCCTGTAATTTGGTGTGACAAGTATTTTCAGACGATGTACATAACAAACTTGGAAACAGAACCATGACGTGTTGTAGTTCGTGCACAGTAGCATCTATTCTGGATCTAAAGCATGATCTTTTTTGTAATGTCGCAAAAGTTGACTATTTTTTTAAAACACATCGAATGTACCGCTCTGAACTGTGTGTTTTGAACTGAGCACGTCGGAATAAATTTCTTCATTCTCAGTTCGGCAACGTTTCTTGTTCTTTGACACACCGGCAAATTCGTTCCACAGCCAGAATCAAAACAGCAGCTCAACCTTCAAACATGCTCTGCCAACACCTCTCCAATTCTTCAGGGCGGAGGGGGACGACACTGGATGACGTTGAGAGCGCAACACAGGATTCTGCAGAACAATAAAACATCACCACTTGGTCGATCACTGGTGACAATCTCTGTGCGCTCGCTAACTTTGCTTTTGTTGCCCAAACGAGCACGACATGAAGTCCACTGTTGCACTGGTAGCCACTGAAATCTCTTCTGTGAGACGACGGTGCAGAGACGCGCTGTCGTGCTTGTACACCCATGTCCCATCAACGAAGTCGTAACGTTTGGGGCCACTGAAAAGGAAACAAATACGTCAGCGTGTGAGGCAGCCTGAACACAAAACACAAAAAGCTTGCACGCCAAGTCGTTTGAAGCTTGGATACTTCGACTAGGATGATGTAGTCACCTGGTGGGTGACGAGAACCAAATCTGCTTGTTTGGCGTTTGCTTGTTGATCACATACGTCCCAATGGAGCCTCCAAATTTCACTGTCAAGACGCCACTCTGAAAAAAGAAACGGACAAAAGACTGCACTGAGCGTTCCTCATCCAGCGAACTTTTTCTCTGACAAATTACCGACACCCGTCACACCACACTGGGGGCACCAGCTTTTCCGAAATTTCGTTGTACGAGGGTGACAAACAAAAGTATTTTCCGTCATGATCGTTGAAAATCGCTGCTGACCAAAGTGAACAAAGCTTCAATTGGCAATCAGCAGTGAGCACAAAGCCTGATCGCAGCGAAGTGGCAAACGTGACGGGAAAGACTGAAAAGTACGCGTATCACCCTCGTATCAAACTGTCGGACAGAAGTTCGCAGGATTGATTCTTTGGAAGACTTGAACTCACAACAGGACAACGGAAACTCGCTGAAGTACATACGGCAAGCTGCACGTCGTAATCCGAAGAAAGAAACCCTTCGTCTGGCAACGCATCAAATCTTTCTGCCAAGGACTCCAACGTTTCGTCTGCTATTTCCTCGTATTCTCCTTCAGTTAGTCTGAAATTGACCAGTCGGAAAACTCGAAAGACTTTCCCAGCGTGTACTTTCACATCCGCAAACATCACTTGTTTCATGCGCTGATGGACGAAGTTCAGAATACTTGCTCAGAAACTGCAGTAGAATCTCTGGGTGGCGCGCCTTCAAAGTGAGCCCCACGCTTCAGGAGCACAGTCCCACCGGCACTTCGAAACTGGGTACACTTCGTTTTTCGCTTCAGTTTTGTAAGGCAGTCCTGAAAATTTATCAGTGCCAACAATTTGAACTTTTATCACGCTTTTGATTTCAAAGCTGAGTTCAGGCCTCGGCGCCGGCCGGACACGAAACAGTCGATCGGCAACGCCAACTGCAAGGAAGGTTCTCATTGAACACTTTGTCCACGCTGACAATATTTTCCCTACAAATTCGGGATGTGGCACTCGTATACGTATAGTAAAGGAAGATCGAAGAGGTTGTCGTCGGGTGGGTCCAAGTTTCGGTCAGGGAAGCGAAGAGTGCGTGGTGCGTGTTGATTGACCTTTTTTCTCTCTTTTTTTAGTTCATTCATTTATTTGTTCATTTAATTTTTTTTGCCCGAGAGAATGAAAATAACCATCAGGGGAGGTGAGGTACCTTTTCCGACAGCGAGGATCTGGACCCCACCCCCGGCATCCGCGACAGAAGCGATGTGAACATGAATTTCAATTGGTTTCCTTCCAGCACAAGAAAAGATTCAGAACTGATCATCAACACCTCAATCCAGACTTGTGAAGTCCAGACTCCAGGTCAAAAAGAATCTTGATTGAAAGAACTCGTAGATTTTCATGGTTTTGTTGATCTACATTGTACTTGCTTTTCATAAATATATTTGCAGATCTACTGTTCTAAATCTCACTTCATGACCTCCCAGCCAAACGTACATGAGAATACACAGGCGCCGCCAATGTTCCTATGAACAGTTGCTCCCCATGTGTTCTTCGCACACACATGAAACATCGCAAAACTCTTCGTCTGCAACAAGAACTCAAGTTCATCTTTAGTTCCCGTTTATCGCCCAGGAGGTACAGTTTCTCCGGGATGGGCATGCGGGCCATTTGTGCGCAGTACTCCATCGCAAATTGGCGTGAGTTATAGAATGTATAGCTCGACCGGGCAGTCTCCGCAGGATGAATTTTTGCCGTCATTCTCTCATGTGGAATTTCAGACAACAAACAGGCTCTTTCTCTTCTTTATAGCTTGACCTAACTTCTTAGTACTCAAAACAAATTTGGTTCAATTTATAAAGATGGAATGATAACAAAATAGATTTTAAGTGGCAATTTTCATTGATGATTTGACAAAACTAGGTTGTACTATGGATTATACAGCATACAATGCACAAGGATTAATATTGAAACAAAATATTGCCAATTTGCGTCAAGAATTTAACAATATAAATGATAAACACTTGATTCAAATTATACAAGGTACAACAGACCCCAAAATTGTGAGTAATACTTCGGAACTTGGAACACGCAACGTGCCACGTCCTTTGACTATAAGTCCTTCAAAGCCTGGTCAATCTCTTCCTGAAAACCCTTCAGCCTTTTCCACTGGTCTTCATTGAGCGCGATACCTGCAGGAAAGAACGCAACACACGATCACATCCTGATTGACACGTCTGGCCAACACACCCAAACTTCTTCACACGACTCGCGTCAAGTACGAAACATTCACTTAACAAAATTCTGAAAGAAAGTTTGCCATTGGAAGCACGCCTTGTGATCTCAGGTGTATCAGTCCAGGTAACAGACGGATTCTCATTCAGATGATATCTCTCGAGCTTCCACAGAGGCCACAGTGCGTTGTCAGCTGTACACTGCGTCTTTCACGAATGTCAGAAAACAGTCCGGAGCACATTGAACTTTCATTGTAGCGCTTTCAAACCAACCTTTCCTTCCGGGCAGCAGCTGACCATTCTTCTCGTAGAATTCTCGAATGTTGACATACTTCTTGCCCCGGAAAACATTCACGGACACGAAGCGCATGTCTGCAATCTGAAATTTTGTCAGATTTTGAAACTGTAGTTGACACGACAAATAGAGGACTCGATTTTGCTGCTTGATATCAACACATTTGTTTCGCCCTCTCCCCGACCACAAAATGCCAGCAAGATGAACTGGACTTTCAAGTAGAAAACGAGCCGCATGCCGCTGTCATCACTGTCAAGGAAACCACACTCAGGGCCTTCCAAGCCCCTTGGAGGGGAATTTCCTTGCATTGAAATTTGCATGCGCCGGGGCATCAGAGAATGCATGCGTGTGTGCATGTATGCCTGCACGCAAGGATATTTCAGTGCAGGTGATGAAGGCAGCGAGCGGCTGTGATATTCTACTTGAAAGTCCAAGAAATTTCCTTCCAACTCCCTTGGAGGGAGATTTCCCTCCAACCCTTGCAGTGAAATTTCCATGTCGGGTTGCAAGGAAATTTCCCTGCACTGAAATTTCCATACATGGGAAGAGGGGGGAGTGCAAGGGAATTTCCCTACACTGAAATTTCCTTGCAAGAAAATGTCCTTGCACTGAAATTTCCATATGGGCGGGGGGGGGTGCAAGAAAATTTCCTTCCAACCCCCAACCTCGCCTCAGGCAGTCACAGTAGAAACAATACAAGTCGCGCGCGGCTCCTAAAATGCTGCTTGAGACACGTTCAAAACAAAGCACACACGCACAAACACACATTGTTCGCTTAAAATCATCACCCTCGCACTCGGCCAAATGCTTGATTTTGACAGCACCCAATCAGACCAATGAGGGACAGACTTCAGCAGAAGACAGCGACTCATCGAGCCCGAAATTTCCAGGGTTTTTTGAGACCGAGTGGGGACCCTGCAAAGGCATACCTGAAAAGAAACTTCTTGCGTTCCGCCTGAAGGTTTAGGTTTCTTTGTCGCTTTCTCTTCGTACTTCCGTTTCTTCGTTTTGGGCTACAAATGAAACAGAATAAACGCATAGAACGTGCCTGACGCCCCCAAGATTAAGGTAAATAACGTCTTCACAGTGGCAAGACGTGAAAACCAAGGTACATCAGACTGTGCGAGATTTCCGGTCGTCTCAGCCGTCATGTTGGCGTCAACATCACGATGACCGCCACTGACTCAATTTCTTTTCGGTTTTGCAGTTCAAAACAATTGCGCAAATATGACGATGAGGACAAGACTTTTTGTCCTCGCCTCCAATCAAAAGAAAGTGGCACTGTTCGTGTTCCCAACGAGCTGTCTGACAGGCGTGGTTGATGCGACACAACAGACTTGCCTTTTCTACGTTTTGCCCTGCCAGAATATACCAGCCAGGGGCTCTCCGAAACAGCTCCACTGAGCGAAGAAAAAAAGTGTAAATGAGATCAGAATCTCGTCCAATCGAGCAGATTGTCGAGAAGGGAAGAACAAGTTATTTACCTCGGAATCCGAAGAATCCGAATCCGAGCCGCTTGAGCTCACCAGTTCCTTTGATTTGGGCATTCTGCTCAGAATCTGCAACGACAAAAGACACGTCAAGAGCGGTTTCCACGGTGACCTGTGTCCAGACCACTCGCCTTTTCAGCTTCCACTGTGACATCGAGGTGACTTCGCGAAATTATAGAATCGACACGCCCAAGAGTCAATCTACTTCTGGGTCTGTGGACCCGAAGTTGTTTGTTCACCCCCCATCGTCCTCACCTCTGTCGTTCTCAACTTCTCATCTGATAGATTTGTCACCCTACTGGATGGAAAGTGACCCGAAGTTATGGCCGTTTGACCCACAGAATCAAGATATTTGGTGGACCGTACGAGGGGGTAAATCACGATCACATCCAGGCATCAAAAGTTGATGTGATCATGGTCACCGCGGCTCAGCCAATTACGAATCCAGCCTCAACACACACCACTCAAATAACTTTCACTTGCGCGAGGATTGATCATCCCACGGCAAGAATTTCGTTTCACACACCCCAAATAAAACTAGATCGAGTTGATTATTTTTTTGCCCAAAAAATACCTGACACTTGCTTCGCGGCTGTAGTCTCGAAGTCTCGACGAGCAGCACGTCTCATTGGACGAGGAGCGGCTCCGTCCAGATGTCGCCATCTACAAGGTGGACAGCACCAAAAAGAAACAACAACAAACAATGAAAAATAAAAAAACAAACAAATTTGTCCGTCGGATCACGCGCACCAAACCTTGGCAGTTGGGGGAGGGGCAAACTCCAGCCTCCAAAAAGTTTGATCTGAAAGAAAATTTTGCGCCTGCAGCGTCATTGGGGGTGATGAGAGTAGACTCAAGACTAGAAGGGTCTTGCAAAATATTTTCCGTGGGTCGCCGCGGTCCCGAAAGTACCACAAATACGCCAGAAACTCTGCATTCATAATTCAGGATCACTGTCGTGAGCCCGGGGGCGGATTCTCTGTGAACTTTTTTCAAAGTTCTCGTCAGTTCTCAAGACGGACCCCTTTCCCATTTTGCGAGACCCTCGACATGCAAGACAAAGAACTTCACCACAGTATCGCGTGCAGATCTGAGCACATGAAGTTGAATCGAACAGATCCAGTCACGAAAGATTTGTTTGTTTTTGTTCATCTGTCAAGACTAATATTGTGAACGTGACCTGTAACCAAATGTTTACACAGGTGGAGAGACAAGAAAGCCGCCGGTAGGTGTGTAGTTTTGTTCCTTTTGATTGGTCATGAAGTCTTCCACTTTGAGCCGTTCATCGGAAGCTGGATCCGCCAAGAATAGCACGTGGCGACCGGGGTCAAAACCTTGAATGGTATTTTTCGCGCGTTAAATGCAGCTCCAGCCAATGAGCGGCGAGATTCGCGGAGAATCGGTGACGTCGCCGCGGTGAAGCCCCGCCCACCGACCACGCTTTCACAACTTCGAAAGGGTTCTTGCAATCACAAAGGCAGTGAACTTCCGACATTCAACAGGATAGGATTCGTCTGGCCAACGAGCACGTGGAGTTCGAGAACGACACAGGATTCACTGTCTGTGTTGAAGAAGGGGATAAATTCCACGCAAATTCATCTGACATTGCAACAGAGGACAAAGAGGGCGTGTTTGAAACAACGTTTTCGTTTCGGAAATCGGTTCTGGATTCAGTTTTCAAGATGACCTTGAATCAGCCTGATCATCCTGACGCCGAGATGACGATGGCAGCGGAACTGCTCTTGTCCATTTCTCGTCCCGTCGTGCACCAAACTGCGCAGCCGAGGAAAGCAGTGCAGCCAGCGATGGAATACCTGCCTGCCAAGGAGAACTCCGATCCACTCTTCATGATCGCCAGAATTCTCACAGATCTCAACCAAATTTCCCAGGATCCAGTCAACAGCGAAGAAGATCCCTCTGCCATGGACGATAACTTTAGAGGTTACGAGTTCCCAGCGTTTACCAGTGACACACATGTTGACAAAAGGAAACGTGTTTGCAAGGAAAGAGCAAAAGCGACCACACCTATCCGCCACACAAGCATTGGCAACAGTTCAGTCAAGGGACGACGAGCGATCAACGACGACATGATTTCCAGCAAGAGAGTCCACAAGTGTTCTTACAAGGGTTGTGAAAAGGTCTACGGCAAAAGCTCCCATCTGAAGGCACATCTGAGAACTCACACAGGTAAGCTTGGCTCGGAAAATCGAGAATATTTGTTTTGCTGCAACCACATGGCTGCCATTGTCGCCAACCACGTGCTTTGCTCCAGCTGACCAAGATCAGCCAGATTATCGTGAGTCCACCGGTGTGTGTTCACTGTAATTGTCTTGACTCCCTCAAATTTATATGTTGTTGTGGATGTGTCTAACAAAACTATGGAGTCTAGTTTGTGGTTTCAGAGTTTTTAACGAAACTGAAAAAAGTGTAAACAAGGAAACGCCCCTCGCAACAATTTCGCATTGGTCGTTTAGCAGACGAGAATAATTTCTGACACTCGCTTCAAACTCAGACACCAATTTTGACGATGAGCGTTCTGGAATGTCGGTTTGAGGAAATGAGAAATATCAACCTGAGTTGATTCAGATTCCAGCATTGCAAGTCTGGTGTGCTGCATGTTGCTTTGTGTTGATGAAATAGGACAGTTTGGGAGGGAAGCACATGTGTTGGTGTTGGCCACGCTTGACTGGTTGCCTCCTGTGAAGCACCGTGTCAAGTTTGCCGCGCTGCGAAATGGTCCAAAGGACTTACGAGGGTGCTTTCACTTCTGGCTAGAAATGCACCGGACAGCAGTTAACCTGAATGCCTTTATGTCCTCAGAGGAGACAATGGGTGATATGCAATCATGTCAAAGGCGTCCAAAACAAATACAATAACACAGACATAAACAAGGCACCTTGTCAAAACGTACACAGCGCAAAACTGTCCGGAAAAATGTCACTTCCTGCCCTCAAAGTAATTTCCTCCTTCTGCCAGGCACCTCCTCCAGCGCTTGGGCCAAGACAGGATGATCGCCTTCTTGTACTCCTCCGATGGAATGAGCACAATTTGGTCCTGCACAGCTTCTTTCAGGTCAACAGTGCTGCGGAACCGCACCCCCCAGATCTCCTTCTTCACTCTGCTGAACAACCAGAAGTCACAGGGGGTGAGATCCGGGGAGTAAGGTGGGTGGGGAAGCCTTGTCCAGCCCAAAATGCGCAGGAGTGTCAGGGTGTAGCCAGCATTGTGGGCGGGGGCGTTATCCATATGTATGAACTTGTGACTGTTGACTGTGGCATGTGGACGCCTCCTGGCATGTGCAGCATCAAACCTTCTCAAGATCCCTTGGAATACAACTTGTGTCACAGTCTGTGGCCACTGCACAAATTCTGAGTACACTATCCCCTGTGCGTCAAAAAAGGCAACCAGCATCACTTTTGCACCATACTGGTTGCGCTTGGCTTTTTGCGGAGCCACTCCTTTGATTGGACTTTTAGCTCTGGATCGTAAATGTACATCCACGCCTCGTCCATGGTTACCACATGTCTCAGTACTCTTGGGGTGTTGCTGGTGAGCCTAACCATGAAGTTTGACAGTCTCACACGCCTATCCAACTGTGGCTGTTCCAAGACAAAAGGCACAAACTTCGCACACCTTTTGGTGAGGTGCAAATCCAGCTTGAGGATTCTGTGAATTGAAGTGGGTGAAATTCCAGGTTGCAGTGACATGCTGGCGATGGAAACACGCCTGTCTTGCTCCACAAGATCCTCAACCTTGCGCACATTCGCTCGGCATCTCCCTGTTTTGGGGCATGCTGCCCTTTGCATGTCCACCACTCTTGTCCTGCCCTTCTTGAATTCGTGGATCCAATGGTAAATGCTGGCATTGGACAAAGTTCTTTGGTTGAAAACTTGACTCAGAGCAGCTTGAATCTGTTGGAAGTTCCATCCTAATTTGAAGCAAAACCGGATTATGACACGTTGCTCCAACTGAGGATTCAAGTTCTGACATCTCTTCATGTTTGCGGCAGAAAGAACGTCCAACTGCAATGTTGTCTTGATCGCAAAAGAGCGATTTCACAGGGCAGATGTCTGGTGCACCAAAGGAACTCGTGCCCTGTAGTCAGATGACCGTCCTGACCCGCGCACGCTGAGGACAAACGCACCAGTGCATTTCTAGCCAGAAGTGAAAGCACCCTCGTAAGTTTTCCTCAGGGTAAAATGTGAAGTTCTACACCTTATTTTCCATCATTTGCCAGATTCTGACACTTGCAGTGACTCTGAAAAAAATTAAAAGTCCAGGTATCGCGCTCGTCCTCTTGAGGCCTTGGTGTTCGACTCCCGACAAATGCAAGCTGGAGCGTCACATGCTTTTTGGATCCAGGGCAATTCCAACCTGAAAAGGCTCAAATTTTTCTTGGTTTCATTTATCGATGTTGATTGTCATTTGAGACAAAATGATAAAGTGATCCAGATTGTGATTTCAGGTTGAGCCGCAGCAGGTCCGTTTCTTGAGTGCGGGGGGGTGGGGGTGAGCTCAAACAAGAAACATTGAGTTCGATTGACTTTTTGTGTGATGCAAAATTTTGGTATCGACGGGTCAGATGAAGGTAGATGGCGTGCGTTTGTTGAAGAGTCGAGTACGGAAGTGCCACGCCCATCTACCATGCGAAATGTGCGTAGCTCGACTGTCGGGCCAATTTTCAAAAAAAAAAAAAAAAAAAAAATTCCAACAGTGACACCACAAACGGCTTTTGTTATGCGCAAGTCGCTGGTGTTTGTTGTCAGTTAATGTGACGCACTTCCTTTCTCACGTGGGCACTGGGATGCTGAAGAGCACACCTGCATGCGAGTAGGGATTGTAAATCGCTGCTGACCCAGACAGCACGCGCCACTTGTCTCTTCGACACAAAGGATGCTCGTGCTTGTAAGGCAACCCTGCACTTGGGTAGCTGTTAGCCTCCTGAGGTACGCTTGCACAATGCCCTACCAAATCAAAAATATAGGTTAACCGTCAGGGACAGTTCAAATGCCCCCCTCCCCTGGACAAGCATCGAAGGCACAAAGAAACCAGATTCTTGGACAGTAATGGTGTCCTTCCGATTGAAGAATCACACAAGGTTCCATTGCCACAAAGAACAGGTGGGCGTGGCACCTTCGACATCAACAACCAGATTTTGTCTCGATCGACATGACCAAGCAGGGAAGTTGGGAAAATGTATCGTCCTGGGAAACCAAATCCAGTTTTCTTTTTGCACGTGTGCTTTGTCCAGACAAATAATTTTGGGTCTTCCAAGTTGGAAAGTGGAGTTTTCTGAGCACGCGGACTCTTTTGGCGAGAGCAGAGCTCTCCGTGGACTTTCTCGTCGACAGTCTCTTTTTGAAACCTGGGTGACCCGTCTTTCAGGACATATGGCTGTGCAAGCCGTTAACCCCCGTGTCTTTATGTTGTCGTAAAGAGGGCAGAAATAGCTGGGATGGAGTGGCACGTGGCGAGGACTTTTTGAAGTGCACCTGCCTCGTGGGGGATTAAATTTTCTTCGGTCTCGAATGCGTTTGGTGCTGCTCCAGTGAAGCTCGTGTGGGATTGCCATTCCTTGCTTGTGCATTACAATTTTATGACTGACAAGTGTATTTCTTCGTCCAGATTTGTTGGGCAAGATAATGTCTCGAAGGGAAATGATGAGCAACGTCCTTTTTGACCAGAGCAAAGAGAAAGTTGAAGCGAGGACGAGTGTCACTTCGGTCACTTCCTGGCCGTTTTGTCTGTGTGTGCTTCCTGCATACCCAACCCATTCACCGCCGAAACGACAGCTGGTCTGGCTTTCATGTGGGAGGATCTGTCACAAAGACATCCTCTGCTTGGCAACAATCCAAACCTTTTGTGCTAAAACTGGCGGGAAAACTCGGCTCTGTGAAAGTTATGAAAACAACGAAGGATCCACCTGGCCCGCGAAGATTTTACTTTGCTCGACTCGAGAACGCGTCTTGAGATCCAGCACGGGCAATTGGCCAAGCAAGCTCGTACGACTTGTGACCACGTGTTTGCGGGCGCTTGGTTCTTTGACGTGTGTTGAAAACACTATTAGTTTGTGGTTGAAAAGCAGACTTCGTGTACTGTCGTTGTTGACAACGTTTTTGTGCTTCTGTGTTTGCAGGTGAGCGCCCATTTCCGTGCAGCTGGGACGGTTGTGGAAAACGGTTCGCCAGGTCTGACGAGTTGGCAAGACACTACAGGACACACACAGGTGACTTATTTTCACAATGTATCTGGATACTCGCAGATAGTTTTTGCCGATGTGTCAACACTGAATCGAACTAACGGCTGGAACGATTTTAATTGTTACAAATCTTCTTTTCAAGGAGAGAAGAAGTTCGTTTGTCCAATTTGCGAGAAACGCTTCATGCGCAGCGACCACCTCAACAAGCATGCGCGTCGCCACCCTGAATTTCACCCGGACATGATTAAAAGACGCGCCGGTGCCACAACGCCAGATTCGCGGACCGTTTTGACGCCTCCGGCCACCATCGGAACTTCTCTCCCTGCTCACTCGGCTTTCGTCATGAATGTTCAGTCAGCGGGCCACGCCATCGCACACCGCGCGAAACGACCATCGTCTCTGAGTGACGGGTCGTTTCTTTCCGTCAGCAGCCCGTCCCCACTGGCCAGTCCCTCCTCACCCACGCGAGATGACAATCCTTTCACGTCTGCCACATGTTCGTGAAAGGACTGCTGCAGAACAGTTGTCCCTGTGTGGGAATTTGACGCAGCTTTGAAATGTACATGTCCGTCGCGTGTCACCGGAGTGATAGAACATTCCTTTTTGCGAGTACTTGTAACTTATTGTTGTATTTGTACAGACAATGCAGCTATTGTGGTGTTTTCTACAACAGTATATCCAATCACGTGCAATATCAGATCATCACAGGACTTCTTGAAACAAAATGTACAGCTGTATTTATAGCATGATGTCCAGGAGCATGATTGACGATTTGCGAGGATGAGAATATGGGTTCAACTTCAATCATGATGACAAGATTGTATTGATTTCCCTCATATGCTTCACCTGGGTGCCTCCGCCCTGATGGAGACCAGTTGTTGTCGTGGCAATTTTATTCACTGACGTGGTTGGGTTGATATATCTTTTTTTTTTTTTTTTTTGAAAGGTGAGAACCCATTTCTGCCACGATGCGTGCTCATGAATACGAGGGGTTCTGTGATCGCAGAGTTGTAGAACAATGACTCGTGTTGGTATCTTTGTTCGTACGAGTATTTCACAAATGCCAATAGGTGGTACCATTGTAAAGTGTCAAAAAAAAAAAGAGAGAAAAACCTGCCACGTGAAACACGCGAGTTAAGTCACGCTGTCCGTCTCACCCTCATTGATATTGGTCTACACGAGCATTTTGTTTTGGGGGCAGAGAACCAGACGAAGTGGTATCACACGAAACATTTGTTGTGGACATATTGTTTCAGTGGTTTTTACCCGTTTTTGGCGACGACGGTACAAAATTACCCTGCACGTTGTAGCGAATGGGCAGCAAGTGGTGGCGGTATCACCCGTCATTCAGAGTTTGAGAACGTGTTCAAAAAAAGACAAAGTCACAGATTCAGTGGGGCATTGTCTGACTGGGAAGAATGGGAAATAATATCAGAAAACAAAGGTTGCTTTCTTTCTTGTGAAAAGTTGGATTTTGTGGAAAGCAGTTCTGCGTCGTCTGTGGGACGGTGGTTGGGGGGCGGGAAATTGTGGGGGACCATTTCAGATTTTCTGTACCTTCCACACAGTTTGTTGGAGCAAGTTTGCAGTTGTTTGCGGCAGTGCTGTCAGGTGCTTTGCTGAAAATGCGTGCGAAGGAAAGTCTGGGTGTTGTACATGAGAATGTGAATTTTGTCGTCATGTTTTATATTAATTTGTTGTTCATTTGGTCACGTACCTGTCAGTCCAAAATTCATACTGCAGAATGAGAACAGGAGACAATTCCTTTGTCATCAGTTTCTAACAGAAATAAATTATTCTAACAGTTCAGCAAAGTTCCTCGTGTTGGTTGCTCAAGACGCGAATTTGTTCTTTTCAGCGGAAAACGGCCTTTGCTCAGACGTGAATTTTACTGTTTCGTGTCAGAAGTGAATTTGCTGTTTCGGGATACACCTGTATTCACAGACATGTTGCACTTGTTCTGCAGCAGGCGTGCACGGAAACGCTTTGCTGTGTCCACGGTTGCGGGCCGCACCGTCGTGTGGGCACAACCAGAAAATGGGTTGCTGAACTGGCGGTCGTGTTTGCACTCTTGTATGTTGCAACAGAAGCGCATACATCGCAAACAGGCCTTTCGCAAGTCAGTGCTGTGCTCTTTGTTGCCATAGCAATTTCGCAAACACGTTCTGCTCGTGGTGGAACAGTGTGTAGTTGCACCGCAGTTCGTTGCATGCAGGAACCTGTGCAGGAACTCGTTAATTACACAAAATGAAATTAATTAATCCTCAAGGGGCAGATTCAGAAGACGAACATCCACACCCTACTGGTGCTTCTCCACTCAAGTTATTCCTCAAAAGCACGGCGTGAAAGAGAATTCAACACTGATGCTTTCATTTGGATCTGTTTAGCACGATGTCCAATGAACAATCCAAGTTATGCAAAATCGTGCTCGAGATGCAGTGCACAAACTGAGAAACAGTGCACCATGGCACGCTTATGTTTGGAGCGCGTCCAGTGCGACTCCCATCGGAGCTGCGCGCTTCGCGTGTCTACTTTTGGAGTCAGCTTCGCAAGAGCGTGGGAGAGATAAAGGCAGAAAGCACAATAGAATGAACAAAGTATCATTTTAAAGATTTTGGAAAAGTTTTCTCGGAAGGTATACCGGTAAAACAAACCCACGGAATTATGAGGCGAGATCAAAGTTTGTTGCATCAAACACAATCATGGTGAGATTCTACAGATAGACTTTCGGGCAGTGAAAATTACTCACAAACAGTTGTTTTGTTTGGCTTTCTGGAGGCATGAACTGTTGCTGAAATCCACTGAAAAAAATGTGATACAGGCAGAACTGGTTGGCATTGTGACATTTATTTTTTTCGAATCACAGTGGGGCACCCCGAAAGCCGAGAGCTTTGGTCATGGCAATTTACAAATGCCAAGAATGTTTCAATTGTTCCTCTTTGGCTTGGAACAAATTGTTTTTGTGTGTTCCACAGCCATTGTTCCTGAGACATTTGTGTCGGCTGCATGTGACTCTGCCCTGGTCGAAAATATCACTTGGATTGCCACCCAATGTTTGTTATGTCAAAAACTGTGCAAAAAGATTAAAAAAATAAGGCAAAGCCAGTCTTCCAAAAGAAGCGAGAAAAATTCCAGGGATTCACAAGCCTCAATGCCCCTGACACAAGAGTTGCGCCTCCCGCCAATATATTCTCTGCATGCATGTTCACAGAGCCAATGGTTTTCACAATTATAGCTTGGGCTACAACAACTTGAGTGCACAAAAAATTATTTCACCGGTTTTTCCAACGCCAAAGGTATTTACGCGTCGTGTTTCCACGTGCAGACGGCGTTGCACTCTGCGATACAAGTTCTGCTGTCGATGTTGCTCCTGACCCGTGAAACGACTGGAGTGGCGCTCATTACTCTGCAAGACGGAAGCGATCGTTTCGTCCGCGAAGGCGAGACGTTCAGCATGACGGTGATGAAGACGGGAGTCGCAGCCAGCAGGGTCAGCGTGGTTGTGGAGGTGGGTGTTGAGATCCCTTCTTGAGAAACAGATTTTCTGAGTGTAAGGGCCATTTGATGTGCGAAGTTCTGCTCGAACCCTGCGTGTCCCAGCTGGTGTTCACGCCATCCAACGGGCAGCAGGATTTCATCGGGGTGAGTCAGGCACTGGCGTTCAGCGCGGGGCGGGAGGACGCGCGGCGCGACGTCATCTTCACCGTCCGGGACGACGACCTCCCCGAGCAGGACGAGCGTTTCCGCGTGCGCCTCTTCGTTACCAACGGCGACGGCGACGCCGGCGACCCGGACTCCACCATGGTCACAATCAGAGCCAACGACGACGCTTACGGAATTTTCTCTCTCGCAACAGTGCGTGCCCTCTTCTGCGATCGTATGCCTTCAGACTCGATCTTTTTGTATGATGTGAAACTTTCAAAAGACAAATGACCCAGAGTCAAAACACTCAGCAAAAATTAGCCTGACGTCTGTGTATGGACCAAAGTCAAGGCACGTTTTACAGTGCAACACACGCATGCAGTGGAACTGCATGGCGACAGCAGCTTTTTCAATTCCTTCTTTCACAGGAGACTGTTATCATGGTGGACGAAACAAAAGAGAACAACCCAGTTGGTGTTACTGTCTTTCGACGGCGAGGTTCCTTCGGCAACGTCACATTGCGTTACGAAGTGAGCAGGCCCCCTTTCCTCTGTTCCTCTGTTCATTTTTTCATTTTTTCAGTCAACAATGGAGGGAGAGAGAGAGAGAGAGAGAGAGAGAGAGAGAGAGAGAGAGAACCTCATGCAGCTCAGACTGCAAAGTTTTCCTCGTTTCTTTTTAAATTTGCGCCTCTGTTCTGATGCTTTATCAGGTGACCAGCGCGACAGGGAATCCAGAGGCAGACTTGTTTCCTATCTCAGGCGAGATCGTGTTCACCCAGGGAGAGACCACTGAAGAAATTCCTCTCACCGTACGGGCCGATGACGTGCGTCAGGTTCCCACCTGCGACTCAAACTTTGCCAGCTCTACATTTCCAGAGGGACTTGTTCCACCGGTTCTGATCAGGGTGATCCAAATATTGTCATTCACAGTTGCCAGAGAATGCAGAGGAATTCACGGTTACCCTCGTTACAATATCTGAAGTGAGCGGAGTGAATCCAGAAGCGACGGGTCCCAGAATCCATCCACAATTCAACTCTGTTGGACTCACCATTCGAGCCAACGACGCAGCGGTCAAGTTTACCCAGGTCGTTGAGGATTTTGAACAATGAGGTCTCCATCTGAAGTAGGAACAAGAAATTTGTTGTCTTTGCCAGACTTGTTTCAGAATGAGGACGTTTCACGAGATTTTGCGTTTGCGACACTTCTTTGCTGTTCACGAGACCAGGGGAGCAGATTTCCATTCTCCCTTTTCACTGTCGCAGGCGGAATATCGAGTGGATGAAGGGGACATCCGGCTGGATCTGGGCGTCACCGTGACTCGGGGGGTGGAGAGTCTGGGCGGGCAGCAGCTCGGACCCATCGACTCGGACGTCGTCGTGCGCTACGCGTTCCGTTCCGTCAGCGCGACGCAGGGCGCGGGGCCGGGACCCGGGATCGACTTCGTTGCCTCAAATGGGGCTATCAATTTCACTGCAGGTGATTCTTATGCACAGCAAAGGAGGAAACAAAACGGTGGTGCGAGCCTCACGTTGACCTGTGCTGAAAGAATACTTGCACATGCTCGCAAAGTGTAGTGCGGCTTGATTGAACAGTATGCTTTCAAACATTTACGCTTTGTCTTTCTGAATTATCAACAATGTTTCCAGCCGCCGCTTGCAGGATTTTTTGTTGCGTTGATATTTCATGGTTCAAACGGTACTTTCACACCTGCAGGACAAACACATGGTGTGATTCAAGTCACCATTGAAAGTGATTTTGAGCCAGAAAAAGCCGAGGAGTTTGAGATTGTCCTGTCCGTGGAGAGTGGAAATGCAATCCTAGCTTCTCCAAGCAACGCCACTGTGATTATCAACGCCAACGACAACGCTTACGGGACACTGAGCCTGAAGACAACCCAGGGCCACACGTTTCCGGTGTTCTACGTCAATGAGGACAGCAACACGGAGTTCTCTGACGTGGTCGTCATCAGGAATGGAGGGACCTTTAACAACGTGTCCATTGTGTGGATTCTGCTTAGGAATGACAGCCATGAAGAACCTTTGGAGAATGACATTTTTCCTACGAGTGGAATCGCTGCCTTTGTCGAGGGACAAAAGGAACAAACGATCACTTTCAACTTGGTTCAGGACAACACACCTGAGGTAAACAGTTTTCAGTTGAGATGCCGACACACGCCTCAAAAACCAGACAAAGGAGAATTGCCAGAATGCATGATCAGTGAACATTTTCCACAAAGGAGGGTGAACATCTGTTTCTGGCAAATATTCTTTGACACATTCACCTTGGGACCCTTTTTGCTCAGTTTTCGTCATAGTGCGGCGTACATGTCCCCCTGTCCCTGTGTATATGTTCCTGGATGCTTGTTTCGAAACACACGCACGATGATTCCCAACTGACCTCGGGCAGGAGCACAGGGGCAACAGGACAGGGACAGGGTTCCTCTGAACTGCACTCAGAACAACTACTATCTGGCTACAGGTAACGGAGCAGCTGCTACTGCAGCTGCTGAGCGACTCGACGACGGGCGGGGCGACGGCGGAGGGTGTGCTGAGCGCCGCGCTGCTGCTCGAGGACAGCGACGCCGCACACGGCGTCTTCGACATCAACGCGTATCGCCTCGACACGGTGCGTTCTGCGTGAGCTGCACGAAAACTTTGCGGTGCGTGCATGGCACAATGTGCAGCACGATCACGGTGCACAGCACAAGCTGTTTGGAGGTCCCAAAAACTGTAATGATCTGTTTAGTTGCCGTGCACTCTTGAACAACAGGGTTCATCCCCGAGGCAGTTGGTGCTGGCCATCACGAGGACAGGGGGAACCATCGGAAACGTGATCGTCACATACGACGTCACCTACCTCTCCAGCTCGTCTGCCGAAACAGGTGAATAAACTAGAAAGTACAATACGGAGCAAGTTGTTGGTTTATTTTCATTCCTTTGTGTTTCTTGAAACGCCTTTCAGCAAATTCTCTTTTTTGAAGAACGTTTACCGTCAGCTCAAACAGAAGTTACTGCATTTTCAGAAGATATTTTGGACACGGTTATGCCAGCGCAGCTGACGATACCGCACGGTCAGTCGGGACAACGTTTCAGTGTTGCGATCAAGGACGCGGCCTTCCTGCAAGTTGGAGCTGCCTTCGAAGTCTCCATCGTTGACGTTCGTCTGGATGATGGTAAGAGTAATCTCAGTCTGGAGCAGATTTTGGAATCTGCATTGTTTCCCTCGTTATGCTTCCGTTGTGCGACGTCAGTATTTTGTCCTACACAGATAGTCTGAGAACATTCAACAGTCCGATGCCGGGTTCGAAGTCCAGTGTGAGAATCCGCGTCACGTCGGAGCTGGCGAATGGAGAAGTGGGGTTTGCTTCTGTTGAAGACATCATTGTTCAAGAACCCGAAGGGGCAGAGACCTTCTTCCTTGAAGTGCCTCTGCTGGTGTTTCGGGAGGGTACGAACGGAGACGTGACTGTGTCTTGGTCCCTGCGCGGAGCTGGAGAAAATGCTGAAGCTGTGACGGCCAGCGACGCGGGACCGACTCAAGGCACCGTCACCATGGTGTCAGGTCAGCAGCACGTCTTCTGGCTCTGCTGGGTCAACAAAAATCTGTCTGCTGCTTGAGAGCTCAAACAAAATAGATGGTTGCATGGGATGCAAATTGAGCCTTCGCTCCCATGCACGGAAGTGTGCAAATCAACTGAACCGTTGAGTGAAAGTACGCGTACGCTCGGTGTTGGTCGCCAGCATCAATTTTCATATTTGCTGCAGGACAATCGGAGGCGACGGTGGTGATCCGTGTGTTTCCTGACGAGATCCCGGAGACGGACGAGCAGCTATTGGTGACGCTGGACGGTGTCGCGCCGCCCAGGACGCAGCGTCTGCGGCCCGAGGCATCGCGCGTCCTCGTCACGGTGCAGGAGAACGACAACCCCGGCGGAATCTTCCAGTTCAGCTCCGCCGCCGAGGACTCTTACACCGTTCAGGTGCGTGGGCCTTTTGTGTGTTTTGACACCTGGTTTCTCTCTGAGAGAACATCCCCACGTCAGACTCATGCAGTTGGGAGTTGAGACGTTTGAATCCCAACCCCGGATTCCTCTGACACAGGAAGACGGAGAAGCGGTCGAAGTGGAGATCGTGCGGTCAGGAGGCACCGTCGTGGAGCGAATTGTTGAATACTTCACCGCACCCGGAGACCCCAACGAGGAGTTCTATGGGGGCATCGGACTGCTGCTGTTTTTGCCTGGAGAAACGTCAAAGTGGATAACATTGATAGCGAGAGCAGACGGATACCCTGAGGTGAGTTCTGAAGGAGAGACCGTGTGATAGTTTGTCCAAGAAAGGTGTCCATGTCCGTATCTCTGAACCTGCGTCCCCTGAGAATTTCCTTTATGCAGTCAGTATTCCACGAGAAGAGTCCTACTGTGAGGTTTTGTTCTCCTGGTGCTGGATCTTGTTTCGTGCTTGCCATGGGAGGAATTAATGGTGTGCAACACCTTGTCTGTTTACGAAAGCAACCAGCATCAGTTTGTGGGATGGTGAACAACTCTGTGCAAAAACTTTCTCGGATCTTCACATCTCCCAGTCCATTGACATGACGTGCATTTGGACTCCGGATCGAAGGAAACAGACTGAGGTTTTGTCCTCGGGAACTACCTGTCAGGTGGGGTCCACTTTGGCCTGCCTCTTCTGGAGTATGTACGCGGTAAGAGCCACTGAAAGAGTTCCCGCTGGTTCCTGCCATTTTTCGTGTCTTACCGATCCATCGCAGTCGGTTGTGAACTTTCCTTGCATCTGGAAATGAGAACATATAAAAACGATGTGCG
>JAAUXT010138584.1_pt1 | contig 26979 bp, 30 predicted proteins | sample 7278171 | NCBI WGS metagenome assembly JAAUXT01 (sample SAMN14350112, study PRJNA611818) | marine sediment metagenome | isolation source: surface marine sediment (1.8m) | place: French Polynesia: Moorea | collected 2018-08
CTCGGACTATTTTTTATCTGGACCAGACAATGTCCAAGTTGGAGAATGTCTGAGTTGAAAATTTTCTGTGGGCAAGGGGGGGTCACTTGGACCATTTTTTGTCTGCATTACTCAGGACAGACACACGGACACTGATACAGGGGCAAACCAATATCAGCTCGCTACCGCGGCTGATAACAATTCGACCTCCCAACAGCAGAAGGTGAAATAAACGCTGACGTGCATTTTGCTGACAACACTTACGGTGAGAAAGGAAATGATACAAATGGTCAAAAGAAACACGAAACGCGGCACTGCTCATCTCACTACGGAGCCAGCAAAAACAGAAACGAGACTCCAACACCCATAAGACGGCAAAATAAGAAATTGGTTCACTGTCAAAAGACATACGGAACACGGTTCGGATCAAGTCGCCGTGGAAACAAGCGAGCGCAAAATGAGGCTTGCTGCCTGGTGTACAGTTCAGCAGAAAATGTCAAATATTGCTGATTTCCAGACAGTTTGTCAAGAAAAATATCCGCATATTTGTCGTACATTGACCAAAAACACTCTACCGCTCTTCATAAATAAAACGACAACATTGAATAAATGACAAAACCCATCTCTTCTGTATCGACACGATTTTTGCTACTCACATCTCAGTTTAACCTGGTGGTGGCATGCAGAAAAAGTTATTTCAATTTAGTCAGGAACGGAACATGTTTTCTTTCAACACAACGTTTTCGCTTTCCTTTCAGCTACAAAACGTTATCCTACACACAGCGATGTTCGTTTCTTCTTGTTACAGGAGGTTGCTCGCTCTATCCTAGCAGCAGCAAAGAAGCCCGGCAAAAAAAATAAAGAAATCTACGACCCATGTCATCTAAGTCAGCGGTGTGGTGGAGGCAACCTTGTACTGAATCATCTCGATTTGTTAAAATTGCGCGCGTTTGAACTGTCAGACACGCATCGAGTGTAGGTCCGTTGCCTCCACCGGTCCCGCTTCCGTGACCTGCCGGGCGGCGCCCTGAACGCACACGGGTCAGACGCACGAAGCCGCACCGCCGCCCACATCCCGCCCGACCCGCCCAGCTCCCGCCCACTCACCACGTCGCGCAGCTGTATCTGCAGCTGGTCCTTCTCCTTGTTGAGGCGACCGATCTCCTCCATCACCTTGGGCTTCTTGGGTCCGGGTCCGTTCATCTCGAGCAGCGCGAGGTGCGCGTCCTTCTCGCTGATGGCGGCCAAGATCGCCTCCTGCCTGTTGAACACGTCAAGTCACCTTGCTGACCGCGCTCGAGTCAATGCACAAGGAAACAACACTCACATATTTTGTGTCGGCAACATCGCGCCCACCCGAAGACTCACTTCATCTCGTAGACCTCCTCGAGCTGCTTCTGCCGCTCCACCTTGAGCGCCTCGAGTAGGTGGTTCTTCTCGGACAGCTCGCGCTCCAGCGCGTCCAGCGTGTTCGTGTTGTGGTCGTTCTCGCGCTTCAGATTCTCAAACTCGTCGATCAGCTGCTTCACCTGAAATACACAACACGAGCCGTGAGGTCGAGCACACAATTTCAATGGTTTGCAACGCCACAATGCAACGACAGAGACTGCACCTGCATCGCCTGCAAGTGATGCTGTCTCCGCGGGGAGATTCTCATGTTGTGTAAGCCGGGGCAGAAAGTTGGGAGCTGGGTGGCAGAAGTGCAAAGCGGGAACGGGTCAGGAAGAACAATGTTGTGCAGAAATGACGAAGCGCGCATCAAAGGAACAAGGGTGTTCACGAATAGACAGCGTTTCTCGCACATCTACGTTTTTGTGTCACTGTAGGACTGATTTCTAACGAGGGAATGCCGCATGACAATAAAAGCAGCGGGAATTCTACGTTTGCATGTCTCTGAATTGAGGTGGTTACAATGGATTGTTCAGTGATTTTTACAAAGCTGCGCCAACGAGAAAACAAGGAATGGACACCAAGTTTGGTTGGGGTACACAAAACACCACAACGTTCAATCACTGGACGTTTGCTGAAAAGGTTACACGACACTAACATTTGACTGAATTGTGCAAATTAGGATGGACACAACATATGAAGATGACACTTGTCAGGTCAATCATCATCTGGTCCGACGACATTCGATCAACCTGTCTGAGCAAGTGTGTGTGTGCCTCGTGTGCGTGAACATGCGCGAGTGCTTTCTTACCCCTCCCAGAAAATTCGACAAATTCGAACTGAAGATTTGTCTGTGCAGTTTCAAAATAAATTGGCATCCTGTACATGTTTGGTGCGCTTTGCACGGGAGGGGCGAGGAGGGAACGGGAGGGTGACCGCAAGGCTCGACAAAGCAGGAAAGATGCCTGTGTGTTTCACAGGGGTGACGCGGTGCTGACACAACGAAGGGCAAAGGACGAACAAACGGGAGACCACGTTTGGGCACAAAGAATTTGCGAATCATCAACATCAACCGTAGAAATCAGAGGGCAAAATGACTGAATGCGCAAGTATAGCTTCTGGCATTCACTCAGAACATTTATGTTTGCCAAACAGGAAGCGCAGCTTGTCATCCACTTGGACTGCAACACGAAGTGGACTGGGCCGGACGCGTTGAAAATTGATTCAGGCTCACAATATGTACAAGTATGTACAATAAATATTTTTCAGAAAAAGAACAAGTCTGTTCCATGCTCTGAAGCTCACCGTTTTGTGCTAATGCCAAAGAAATGAACGTGCCGTCATAACAGTGTATCCAAGAATGAAAAACACTTGCTGCCGAGAGTCCAACATTGGTGGAACGCATGTCTCTTTCCTGTTCCCCGTGAAAGGACGACACACTTGGTGCGAGATTCACGATGCAATCTTGATTTGTTTGAGAAGAAACGTTCACAATGTGCTTGAACCCACACAAAAGGCACAACTTGTTTCCCACTCTCGGGCTTTGCGACAACAGTTCTCTTCTTCCTTGTTTCTGTAATTTTACCCCACTCGTTATCTGGTTCGACCTTATCTCAGCCTTTTTTGGCCTCCATCTTACCACCAACTGAAGTGAACTTTTCCTGATTCTGGCTCGACCCTCATTTGTAAAAAAACAAGAGGGCGATGAGGGAGGCAGCCTTTTGTCCCACTCACAAACCACACAGAGCAAGCCCACATCGGATCAACTTCTGGCCTTTCGCCTCCCAACCCCGGTCAGAATTACACCCCCCAGTCGTCACTGCGCTGTCCTCCGCACCTGTTTCTCGCCCTGCTCGAGCTTCTGCTGCTGCTGCGCCATGAGCATCTCGCGCTGCGCGGTGATGGTGACCGACTCTCGCAGCGCCGCCTCCAGCTCCTCGATGCGGTCCGTCTTCTCCTTCATGTCCATCTGACAGAGCAGGGAAACGCGTGTCAAGTGGTTGTACCGCGAGAGATCGTGCATCACGAAGGCGAAGTCGGGACAAAATACGCTTGTATCGAGAATCTCGTTGGCGTGGCGTTGAGGATTGGAGTGGATTCCTCCTCCTCCCTCACCTCTAGTTTGGTCATGTCTTCCGTCATCTGGTTCTCGCGCATGCGCGCCTCCTCGAGCAGCTGCGCCGAGTTGGTCTTCTCCGTCTGCTGATTGCGCTTCATCGCCGTCAACTTGTTCGTCGTGTCTTTCGATTTCCTGTCAAACACAACAGCACTTGCGTCAAAGTTCTTTGTTGGGGATGTGGCCCTCTCGAGGTCTGGACCTTTGGAAACTGACACAGAATCCCAGTGCTGAGCCGAATCTGCACTTCGACTCTTTGGCTGGTGACTGATAAACCTCAACGGGAAAAGCACAAACTGATGGGGACCAAGAACCACGAAGAAGACGGACAACACGTACTCTTGGAGATCCTTGATTTGAGCGTCCTTTGAGTGCTTCTCGTCTTCACTTTGCTTCAGGATGTCCAGCAGCCGGTCAGTCTGCGCGACGAAGAAATCATTGTTCAGATTCAACTGACCGGATCCAGCATCTCGAGAAATCTCGCCGGATTTCACAAAGATCGCGAAGTTGAAGTCCAAACGCAAGACGTGACGGCCTGTGATAAATATGTTGAACTGTTCAGATGAACTTGCGCCGGACTGACCTCGGCCTGTGACTTGGCGATCTGGTCCTGGTAGGCCTCCACCTGGCGACTCAGGTCTCGGATGCGCTCGTCGCTCTCCGCCTGGTTACGCGACTGTTTGTTCTCGTTCTCAGCCGTCATCTGCAGGAGATCGTGTTTCCTTTTCTCACAAACAACATAGTCCATGTGTCATGAAGACACGATCCGAATCTTTTGCTGATTGAAAAGTGAAAACAAAAAATTTCTCTGTCGACCTTGCTCTCATGCTGCAAGCTCCCTTCATGCCTCGTCAGTGCCTGTGCCTGCAATTCGTGTCTCGAGCATTTTCACCACCTGGACACGCACCTGTTGTATTTGCTGCTGGAGATGCGCCACCTCGCCCGACTGCTGCGTCAGCGCGAGCTCGAGCTCGTTGAGCTGCGTCTCTTTGCGCATGCGGTCCGACTTCATGACGCTCAGCTGGTCGCGCAGCTGCATCACCTCACTCTGCAAACAAAACAACCACGATTGGGGTCATGGACAGCGCCAGTTTGAAGACGTCGTCTCTGTTTGTGAAAACGGTGGAAACTTCTCGCACCTGCTTCTCGTCGCAGTGACGCTGCTGGTCGTCGATGCGCGCCTTGAGCTCCTTGGTGCTACGCAGGTAGTGGTCGAGCTCCTCCTGGTGCTCGCGGTCCGACCGGTCCCGCTGCTCCTTCATCCTGCAACACAACGCGTCGAATGATGGCAGGGGACGAGGCGGGGTCGCTTTCAACTTCAAATTGCATTCAACTCGAGCGCTTCAAAACCAAAACATTTTCAAATATCAAAGAAAACGAGAACCTCTTCGTTCCTCTCTGTCCTCACCTCTCAATTTGCTTCTCCTTCTCAGCGACCGACGTTTCGAGGTTGGTTAAGGCACTGTCGGAGGCGGTGTGGTCGGCCTGGATGGAGGCGAGTCGCCCCTTGACCTGCTGCAGCTGCGTCTCCTTGTCCCGCAGCATGTCCTCCACGTTGTCCACCTGCAACAACAGCAACAACACTGATGCAAAAACACTGTGTTTGTCACCAAAACGTCATTTTCAACACGAAACACAGATGTCTTCTCTGACAAGCCGTTCATGACGCGAACAGCCTCATCTTCAAACTGAAATCGCTACTTTTTCTGGACCAAAAAGAGCTGTTTCGCTCTGAGGCTGGCGGAGAGACGTGTGGATGTTCCACCGCTCGTAATTCTCAACACGGTGCAACAAGACAGTGTGGAACGAGACCGATTGATCAACGCAATACACACCGGGACATTTCCTGTTCGGAACTCGAGTCAGTTTTGCGATGATGCTCATCCATCAAGCTGACCACACACTGGGTGTTCTTGTTCATTGGAACTCCTGACCCGCGTTTGAAGAGGGTAAACACACACAAATTCATGGCCGATTGAAACCCCCAAAACCAGCAATATCTTGTCCATAAGCAAGACGATGCACATCTCCAGACTGTCCTGGTTCTTGTGAAAGCGATATGACTGAACCCTGTTCTCAGACCGAATTACCTCATTACTATTCCCCTCCTGTGTTGTTTGCCCATATGGAGAGACAAGATAAGCTTCCCATAACAAGATAGTCCGATCATCACTGAGAACAGAAGCAGAAAAGAAACCTCTGATAAATGATGCCCGCCTGTAACAATAATGGATTTTCTTGAAGCAGAATGGTCTTCGCGGGCGACTTCGCACTTGCACAAAATGGGCATCGACATGAATGTCGCTCAGAAGCAATGCCAGTAATTTCTGGGTCACTGCAGGCAGATCGACTTGCACACAGGCACAAAGAAGTTCCCCGTGCTTTGCAGCAATTGAGGACACACGAGCAGTACAGATGACGCGCTTCCATTTTCGTCCCACGAAAAGGCGAACAACACGTCTCTGCGCAATTCTGTCGCAGAGGATTGTTCTCACTCTGACTGGTGTTTCAAACAAGTGTCTCAGCTGTTCATTTTGGCCACGTTCTTTTTGTTTCGCCGAGCTCGATGACGAGTCTCGACGTGCCTGCAGCTGCATGCCTCACAAAGCGTCTAATTACGTCTCGTACCTGGCATCACTCGGTTCCCTCAGGCACGAATCCGTCGCGACAGCACGAGTTCACGCGCCGTCGTGAAAGGCAAATTTAACGAGCCAATTTGACAAGCAAATTGACATTGTGCACAATTTATCACCACATGGTGGTGAAACTTCCAGCAGCTGCCAGGCGCTGCTGCAACACCCAACACCATCGAGAAGACCTTGTCAAAATCCCTGCTTTGCTCAGGCCTGAAAAGATTGTTCCCATTGCAATCTCGTATCAAGACAATCTGACACTGAATCTCCCCGAGGGGCTATTTTACCCAATGTGAGGTGTTTTCATTCATCGGGAGTGCAGCCTTTCTGTCCAGCTTGATATGCACTGAGTTCTCGATCGTAGTTCGATCGCTATTGAAGCGGCTGGTTCACACTGTCTGTCCTTCAGTTGTCCTTTCCGATGCGGCGGTGCGGCAACGGCCCATCATTCACAGGTGCAGCGGTCACCTCGAGTGCATTGCGAAAATCAAGCCTCGACTGAAACAGCTGCAAAATGTGATCTGACTGAGGACGTCCCACGCTCTTATCTCATGTCTGTCAATGTGAGCAGCTTGCTGAATGGCACATTTGGCAAAACGGTGCAAACCAATTTCCGTCGGAGCAAAAGGCAAAACACGGAACAAAATGCCGCTCTGCAGCTGCTGCTGATTCGTTTTGGAAATACTGCTGGGCCGGATTCTGCGGCGAACAAATTTTCTTTCGATCCTTGCACTGTGAACACATCATTCATGAAAAAGTATTTCCCCTGAGACCAAGCAGGGACGAATGCCTGTCAGTCCAAATGTCGGGAAATCGTTGAAATCTACAAACTGGGCTCACTTTATTCAGAAATATGGAATCAGTCAATGGAAGGCGAAGTGTCGCAAAACAAGCTGTTCCGATGACGCAGCCCTCTGCTCATGACACGAGCAAACTCCACAACTGTTCAGTCATTTTTGCAACAGCGTAAATCACTGTGACTGAACAGACAACAGACAACATCAGCACCATCGATTCCAGGTGTGATTCTCACGCATCAATGGAGATCCGTTTTTCAACGCGCTTCTGCGTTCTTGAGTTGGTCGCGTTTTCGCAGTGTAGATGAGGTTCTTCCGCTGCGCTGGCCCCTCCGAGCTGCCCGGATCAACTGTACATACGTCTTCTGCTGTCCCCTGTGGACACTTAGTATCAGTGCGGATAAAACTCCGAAGCCTTCCTTTTCTTTCTGCAAGCGCAGGATTGAAGCACTGTTCGTGACACGAGACTGTGTCGTCGTCGTCAAAAGCATCATTCAAAGTTCGGACACATCATCAGGTCCCGAGACAGCAGCAATGGCCTCATCGCCTTCATCATGTTTCTCCTTCAACTCTGAAATGACCTTTCAGCCCAGAAAACGGACATAAGGGTGAATACACGCTTCCTGAGCGGACAAACACAAAAAGACGCAAATGGACTTCCCGCTTTATCAAAAGCCCATTTCTGAGGGGACAGGACTTCAGAAGTTCTGCACCGGATCACCTTTCACGGACATCCCCACAAGTTGATGGATCTGTGGAGATGCGTCTTTTACAGCCGAAAGTCAGGCAACCTCACGATTGCCCAAGAAACGACAACGCACCATTGTCTCTGAACACCAGGCGCTGTAAAAACTGTGTGCCATCACAACAACACTTGTAACAGTTTCTATGTCTCGCGTTGTCAAAATCTCTGGCTGAAAAGCTTTCTGAGATGGTCAAGACGACCCTTGAGGGCTGTTCTTTTTTCGCTCTACGTCGCGATTCTGCGATTCTCTGCGTCAAAAATCTGTTCTTTCCACCTGAATACAGATCTGAGTTCTCTGTTTCTCTGTGACACAGAAAGCAGAGCCCTTTACCTGCTCTGTGTTCTGCTGTGAATTCTATTCTTTTTGATGCAGAACAACGCAGAGAAACACAACGCTCAGCAAAGTACTCGTGCCACGCCTCAATTTGTCCAACACTGACACATTGACGTCGGACGAAACAAACTCTTCTCTTTCTTTTTCAAGAAATGGAGCACGTCTGACTGACCTTCCTCTGCAGGACGTTGATCTTGCGGTCCTTGATGTCGATGTGGTCCTTGAGTTCGGCGAGCTCCGCCTCGACGCGCTTCTTGTCGTTCTGCGCCGTCGTCAGCTGCTTCGCCTTGAGTTCGACGTCCGTCTCCTTCTCGGCGACGCGCTCCCGCAGTCGGTCCATCTGCACAAGCGAATGCGTCACACTCGATGTTCAACCGCTGAACCACTCAACACAACGACTCGAACAAGTCACAAGAAAAGCTGGACAATATCCCGCGGGTGTCAATATCAGGGTCGCTTTCTGTGGACGTTTGGGTATCTGGGATGTGCGGTGTGGTCAACTCGTCTGCGCCTTCGACTGAAACCACCACTTCAGAGGAAGGCAGCGTCATTTGTGGGACTCACGTCGGACTTGTTCTCGCTGTGCTGCTTCTCTTTGGCGAAGACCTGCTCCTTGAGTACAGAGATGTGTTGGTGCGAGTCGGTCTGTTGTCGCTGCAGAACCTCCATCTGCGTCTTCACCGCCAGCAGCTCCGTGTCCTTCCGCCCCACCTCCGCCTTGGCGTTGTCCAGCTGAAAACAGGGCAAGCTTGAAATTGAACACATGCATGTGCTTGCACCGGAAACTCCAGGCCTGCGGTAAATATCTCGTTGACTGACCAGGGTCCTTTGCAACGGGGAGGAAGGGAAAGTTTTGCTGTTGCAGGCTTGCCAGGTGGACGACTGGTCAAAAGGCCGGAAAATCAACTGATTCCATAGAACTTCAACATATTGTCCCCATGTTTTGTGTGGTCTGCTTTGGGTTAGAATGCAACATTGGCATGTCGGGCAGCAACCTTAACCGTATCTTCAACTTAAACCTGAAGCTACAACAGTTCAATCAACAGCAAATCAGCCCGTGAACGCTGATGTTCACCCACCAGGTCCACCAAAGACCAGCAAGCGTCAGATGCAAAAGCCCTGCGCGAAATCAACAAGCAGAATCGGATCAGGCCAGGTCGGGACGAGGACGACATCGGAAACAATTCGACCGGAGCAGGATTCTTTCAATGATCTCATACCGGCCAAGTCGCAAACAGAACGGAAAGGTTCAGATCTGAAGACGGCAGAAGATGGTAGGGCTGTTCCCAAATGAAACTCGTTTTTTGTATCATTGCTTGGTGGCAACAAAAGACATGTTAGTGTGCAGAACAGGGAAGACATAGCCATCAAGATGAGGGAATTTGTATCCAATCCATCAACCCAACGAGACTGTCGCATGCTGCAGAAGAAGATGCCTTGATTCTGTTGCTCATTGGAGCCACAGTCCAGTTTGGTCAACATTTCTTTGTTCTCTGTGCCGAAAACTAAATCACCAGTTTACAATTTACCATCAAAGAGATCCGTTCGCAACTGATCAAACTCTGTCAGGCCCAACCAAACCGAGACAATTTTCGAAACAAAACAGCATAAATTGCATTTCACATATATCCACTACCAGACTTGCTCCCAAAACACAACGCAACAGTCTGGAAGCAGCAGGCAAACTCAAATCTCTGCGGAGCGCTTTGTTATGTTCATCTCTGCACGTATCGATCGTTTCAAAATGTACACCTGAAATTGTCTTCACGAAAATCAAACGACAAATTGTTTTGCACCGTTCTGTACACAACAGACATGACAATGTCTTGACTTGCACACACACACACACACACACACGCACACACACACACACACACACACACACACACACACACACACACACAACCTCGAACGGTTGTCAGTTGCATCTTGCGCTACACAGAGTGCGAACTACGAGAAAGCAAAAGTGCGCGGAAGGCAAATGAACCAAACGACGCGCGTCGCACAATGCACCGAGGCCCCACAAACCTAAACGTCTCTGCGAAGACTTGACCACAATATTCTTTACCTGTTTCTTGTGCGTTTCTGCCTGCAATCGGAAATCTGTTCCGTTAACGTCTACATCAGTCACATATAATAGTCTCTGCATGCTACTGGGGCTCTTTGCAACAAAAAATGTGCCCAACATACGCGTTTCCTGTGACTCGAAAAAAACGCACTGCAAGCAACACAGAGCAAAACTCAAAGTCTGGATTACTGTGCGGCACAGCTGACGCTGTCTCCGGAGCATCCCCGGATCCCCAGGGGCGTGCCCGTACCTTGGCCTTGAGGACCTTCTCCTGGCTGCGCAGCGTCTCGATCTGCAGGTTGAGGTCCGTGTTGGAGCTCTGCGCCGTCGCCGTCATGGCGGCGCCCTCCTCCCGGATCCGCAGCATCTCGTCCTCCAGCAGCTTCACCTCCTTCTCGAGCGCGCAGATCCGACCCTCCTGTTCAATCAATCAATCAATCAATCAATCAATCAATCAACAGGACTCCACTCACAACCTTCATAGGTCTTCGATACTTGGAATTTCACACGTGTGCAAGAAAAGTCACCAGTTTTCGTTTTGACAAACAACCCTCGTCGCCGTGCTGTGAATGCTACAAATGTTCATTCGCCACTGAAGAAAGCATCAACGTGATGCAATGAGCTTTGCCCCTACTGAACCTCATGAATAAAATACTCATATGTTTGACCACTAATATCACAGGTCTGACGGGCACCCATGTTTTGGTGAATACGGCGAGTGGACTGGAAACCATTGCAGACGCCACTGAAGAGACAAATTGTCCCATTTGAGTTGCCTTCACAGCCCTATCGCTTTTGCTTTTTGAAACTGAATGACGAAGGGAGGTCAAAAAAGATTCACATGACAACAAGAGTTCGCTCAGCCACAAAGCAGACGACGAACAACGCACTCAGACATTTGTCCACAAGTAGAAGCTCCTTGAGGAAACACATCACCCACTCAGGCTCGCTGCTTCGTGACAGTGACGCATGCACGCGAAATTAACACTTCACTCCAGAGGCACTCTGTCTGTCCCTGCCACAACTCAAACTGCGAAATGGTCCCGCGGGGACAGGCAGATCTGCTCAATTTGTCTGCTATTTACCATGCATATTATTCAACCTGAGCTGTGAATTACTGGTGCCGAGTGGACGACAACAACCCGGAGGAAGGAAAGCGGCTCAGTTTCTCGCAGCGAAGGACACAAGAGGTTGTCACTCAAAGGGGTGAGGAGACGCAGCTGAAAGTGCAGGTGAGTGGTCATTTGTGTGAGGGGACTCAAGCTGAAAGAACTTGAGAGAAGGGTCTTTCTCAGTCACTTTGCTGTGACCATCTCATCGTAAATGAAAGCCCAATCACCTGTTTCGGTGACCAAATAAACAAACACAACGCTCGTGTACGTTTCTGGCAAATCCCCCAAATCCTGAGCGCCTTGACGAAGAAGCTTGGAACCTCACAAGCAGGCGCACCCCATGTCCCTTGGGTTCCGATGTAGACACGTGTCGATTCCACGGGCGCAAGACACTTCAGATTGTACAACCAGTGTTCCTCAGTGCCAACCAGTGTTCCTCAGTACCAACGCAGTCATAACAACGTTCTCACCTTGGTCTCGATGATGGCGTTGAGCGCCTCGAGGCTCGGACCCGGGTCCACGGGCGGCGGCACGTCTCCGAACAGCCCTCCGTTCGCCATCTGCCGCACCGAGTCCTGAAACAGCCAAGAGAAACGGTCGTCACGCCGCTCGTGTGGAACACTCATCGCATCTGCTGCAAGACAACGCAAACATCACTGAACGACGTATGAAACTGAAAAAGTGAGAAGACAAAATTTTCTCCCTCGCACTGGATTCTCAACGAAAAGTCTGAAAAGTTTTCTGGTCTGATTGACATATCGGCTACCTTGGGTGGCTGTACGTAACACCAAAATGTCCTCTGCATGGCTGTTTGTAGAACTCAGACCTTCAGCAGGAGCTGCAGGACACTTGCTCTCTGTTCTCCACAGTCCACGCCAAAAGCCCACTCGGTGCCACGTCTGTTCAACTTTGTCACAACCAGCGTGTTGAACACACATTGTTGTCAATGGAAGCTGCTCAAATTAACGTATCGTAATTGAGTACCAGCCATAATACTGAAGGCCAGGCTTCATTAACACTTTGGTGGCAGCAATACAGTATTGAATTGTCCTTCAAATGAAGCGCGTTCGATAACAAAACCGCAATCACAAGCCTAAGAGCTACACTTCCTCCACGCCGCCAAACTTCGTGTGTGTTTTCTTGATACTCGTAAGTGTTTTGGGTGAGTGAAAAATCGCGCCATCTGCCCCTCTGTCAGCAGCGAGGGTCTCCTATTCTTGGGCATTTTGGCGGTTCACACTGCAGGTGGATCTGCATTCGAAAATGTATAGCTTGGTGAGGAATGTGCATCACCGTCTAGACCACAACGATCTCCATTACTCGGATCGCACTGAGTGTCGGAAGCAGCCGTACGCAGCGCAATTACGGCCTAATGTACTCGTCATCGAGTTGGGGATGTCAGTGACAATTAGCCGTTTCAGCGGGTTCCCGTCGCGGAACCCAGCACCCACACCGAGCTGTTGTAAGCGTTCTCTGTTTGCACATATCAGCGGCATGCCGACACTGCGGAACCCACAACAGTGCAGCCACGCACCACCAAGCTGCCTCACAAAAGCACCGTCTGGCGCTGTTTGACTGTTGGTCGCACCCGTGGAACCGAGCGGGACCTGAGTTCTTCCCACTGTCTGACCGTAGGGCAGAGGTTGAAATGGGGCTCGAAGCTCGGATGCCAAACAACGGTTCGTTTCACCTGTTTTTGCGACAGATTGCTTGTGTGGAAAAGTCTCCGCAAACAGGGAAGAGAAGCAGAAACAACCAACGCAAATTGTATGCAGTCTCACTCACAGCAAACAAAAGCTGCTCAAAGCCCATGTTCTTCGAGTGCTCAAACTTCGTCATGACATCAATGAAGCGAAACAGCCAAATCCCCACGATCCCCACAGCAATGATCGTTTGCTCCGCCTGGTGCAGACGAGGTTGCAAACAACGATTTCTCTAAATGCACGAAAAACCCAGAAGCAGAATGCAGTTTGAGGTCAGACCTTCACACGAGATCGCCGAGTTCACGAGATCTCACCTCACGGCGTTCTTATGGCACTGAGATGCGTTGTCAATTGTTCGCAGCTTGTCCATTCAAGCCAAAAGATCATCGTAAACAGAGGAGGTGTGAGGGATAGGGGCATTCCAAATATAGCGCCACTGTCAGAGAATGGCATTACGGGTGCTCAAGGAAGCTTGATGATGATTAAAGACACCGATCGGAATACCAAACAACCCGTAAACGGTCTGAGAAATTATTTCATCACCTTCGCACATTTCCCTCGTTTTGCACAAAGAGCCGTGTTTTATGTTGTTCCACAAAGAGGCTGGTTCCAACCCTGATACGCCGCAATTCTTTCGCTGGCTTTGAAATCAAATGCACAGGAACTCGCACGTGACACAGTTTTCAGCTGTGAACGGCGTGGAAGGACAACGCTGAGCTGGATGACGACAAAAATCGTCAGTCCAGATCGACATCTCTCTCAGTTGCCTTGACCTAAATCTGGTGTCAGCCAGGATCGAGTTGCAGAAAAAGACGCCGAGCTGTTTTTCTTGTCGTTTTGCCCACTGCTGCGGCGATCCTTCAAACGCACCGAGTCCCAGCGTCGTGGACCTGCAGCAGCGCAGCGCTCACCCAGCAATCCCAACTCCATCTCGGCGCGCTTCCGCTTCAGTACGCACAGGCCTTATCCAGGAATGGCAATTTAACATGATCACTTCAAGGACTCCATTGAATTCAGCCTTTCCGTGTGATGCGTTCAGCCAGGGGAATATTACCACGGAGGGCGAGCGCAAACAAACAGAGCAGCCAAACACATTTTGCAGCTCTTCTTTTTTGTGCGAGGATTCTTTTTGCAGAACAATGGATTTGCTGTCGAACAAAAGCCTTTGCAGTGTCTAATCTTCCGAAGGATTCTGCAAATCCACAAAACGCGAATCCCAAGAAATGTCCGTTCAAAAACTTTTTTTCCGCAAAACTCGTTCACGATTGGTGGCAACACCGCAACCAACACCTGCTTTTTTATTTCGTAGTATTTCGCCCTGCTCTGTCACACCAGGTTGAGAACGTATTTCTTGTCAGACGGAGCTGCATGAAACGCAGGCAGCTCTTTGGTGGAGAGACGCCACGGGTGTTCCCCAATGATTTCAAAAGGAGAAATGATGCTGGGACCAAGAGAGAACTTTGAACATGGCCCGACTTCACAAAGCCGACCACAGTGAGCGCTGTCCGACAATGCAGTTTTCCGAGGCTCGTGTGGTCCTGATGCACCTTGTTATCGTGCGAATCTCGCGGCGCACGCTTCTCTCGGGCCTCCCTGCTGCAGGGATCCCACTTCCGCAGGGGCTCGTGTTGCAGGAATGTGCCTCACGCCGGGCAAACACGCCGAAATACACACCGCTCGCGTCTCACGGATCCGAACGAGTTCGATCTCCACTGTTTCGCGGTGCTGCACATCGGATTACAGTGAGTCGAGAGCTCCACAGCTTCCTCCGTCCCCACGGGAGAAAGCAACGATTTGCGAGCTGGGCTCCCCTCTGCGTCTGACGTTGAGGCATCTAAACATTGCACGTTGGATTCAACCAGCGATAATGCTTGGGCGGACAGACGCGTGTAGAACACGGTTGTTAGCTCGTCGGTTTCTTGACAGCTGGTGTGATATTTACGCCATCTTGCACTCTGATAAGGGCGGAAGTGGGAACAGCACGAGACTCTCAAGAGTTCTGAGGCAGATAAAGGGTGCGGGATCAGTCCATTCAAACTTCTCTTCAGAATTCAAAACCCAAGACTCTCATCCTGCAGAACTTCTTCTCTAATTCCGGTGTAACATTGTCACGAGAGATGCATGACCACGAGGCCTGAGGCCTCACCACCACGGGTGTTTCACACGCCAAACCACACCTTCACAATCAGCCACACCTCTGCCCCTTGTGTGTCTCAACAGAACAGAATGCCAAGACATTGTCACACACTGACAAGATGTGGCATGTCGGTGTGTGTGTGTGTGTGTGTGTGTGTGTGTGTGTGTGTGTGTGAAAAGATGGCCACAAAGTGTTCCAAATGCTTCCCGCTCTTGCTTGCAACACCAGATGACCTTTCGTCTCCTTGTGGCGTGCAAGGCAGAAGAGGTGACGAATTCCCATCTCAGCGGAGAGGATAATTGACAAAGAAACCACCTGACGTCCCAACACTGGGAAATGCGCGAGACTCAACTGAAGGCGCGAACGAATAAAAGGAGTGAGGAAGAGCTGTGCTGGAGACAAACTCATGAGAGCTCCAGCCAGTGATCAAACAGTCAACCACTTCATCTGAGAAATTTTCGTCGTCTCAAAAACTTCCCTTCTGCGGCGCCTTTCTGAGACAAAATGACGAAACTGAGGTGTTGAAAAGCAATTTGCAAAAGTCTCAAATGACCGTGGTGGAAGGTGTTCTTGATTCAGGACCTCAAGACTTTCCCGAAGTAGACAAGAGCAAGGGCGTATTTCTTCAAGGACCCTCCAGGCAGGCAGACCTCCTTACTTCTTTCACCTGTCCAAATGTCAAACGGTAAAGCAGGCAGTACAATCAGGTTCAAACGCCTGTGCGCACCCACGGCCCGCAGTTCTGGAGGAATACTTGCAGAACTCTTGTTCCGGAGCAATGGCCAAGGTGAAGTTTGTGCGTTCCTGCTTCGTTCCTGTTGCCGTTCCGAGAGTGAAGCTCTTGGCCGCAACTGCGAGCAGTCCTAACGGACTTCGATGTTCAGCACCGCAGATTCCTTTCCGACTCTCAACAACATACGACTCTGACCTGTGTTTCCTTTGTCAACGAGTTCCTGGAGCATTCTCCCAAGAGATCAGGGGTTGTTCTTGCAGCACCTTTTGGGCGATTAGAAATTGGAACATCAATTCACCCAGATCTCGTTTGAACACAGGGAGGTTCGTGAGCGCAAGCTAACTTTGACACCAATTTGAACAAAAGAAACAGAGTTCTCAAGGGCTTGCTGCGTGTAAGAATAATCTCAGGCTTCATTCAGTCCGCACAACTTTATGAGCTTCTTGGGTCTCCGGAGTCACACGGTTTTGACTGGAGCAAGCGGCACAAGACTGGGACTGGAACTCGGTCAATCAAAGACTTTCATTCGAATCACAACCCGCAGTCTAATTTGTCATTTCTCGCGCCCATCTGTCAGGAAAATTATGGATGTCTACGGGTTCAATATGCATAAAAACTGTTCTCACTGAATAAATCAGTGTCAGGAAGCTGACTGCAGGCACTGCGGATGAAGTGAAAAAAATACCAGCGTTTCGGAGGCCAATCACTTTCCGGCTGACGAAAGAAAACTGGGGACCAGTCGCACGGTTTTCAAGGAAAAGGAGTAAGAACCAGAAAACTGGCTTCTCGCATCGCATACACGTCAATTCCCGGTCATGGAGACGATCGAAACAATCAGAGGAGGTTGGGAATGCAGGATTCAATCTACTGGAAACCATTCAATATCCAATCGAGGAGACCAAGATGTTTGCTCTGTGCGCTCCGCCAACAGCAGAACCCGTCACTACTGCGGAGGCGGCTCGACAGATGCCATCGGCTTCTTGCTGAAGCATGTGGGCATCGATAAGTAAATGACTCGAGTCAAGCAGCATGAATCGCTATGAATGAATGCGCTGCTTCCAGGCCCTGTGTAATCGACCTCAGAGGATCTCCAAGGCGACTGAACCACGTTGGAGAAAGAAGCCTTGGGAAACAACATCACCACAAGCAGTAACCTCGAGGAGTTTTTGAAGGCATGGTCGTGGATGCACAAAATGCAACACAAAAAGAACAACACTTGCGCAGAACGTGAACACTTGGCATGTCAGAGCAGCTTTATGAGTCCGATCAGGCTTGGGCAGCCAGTGAAGCTTCACCCGCGATGCGGATTTACCAGGGAACATTGATTCAGTCCCCAAATCAGATCGACTGCAAAGTGCATGAGGCGAACCCAGGGTGGTTTCTCTTGAAACTCAGGTTCAGAATGTTGGTGATGTGAACACAAAAGCTTCTGTGGACCACCTTGCTTCCGTGAAAGGGGGTTTTGCCTCCAGGCAAAAGCCACTCTCGTTTGCAGTTTTCTGCACCCAAAACCTCAAGACATCGTGAACGAAGAACAAAGGGATCTTATTCTCCTTTCCAACAAAACTTCCAATTGCCTAGCGGCTGTATCCAATTTTGGGTAACGCAAATATGATGACCATGTTTTGAAGAAAGAAAGAAGTCACTCGAGTTTTGCTCCCCGTGACCCCAAGACGAATAAAAAATGGTCTCTATCTTGGAAGCTACACGAGGATGGCTTCCAGGGACCTCGCGGTCAATCTGCACAGGAGCAGATTCCATTCATTCAATAGTTTCTCGTATTGACAATATGAAATGAAAACACTGTCAAACAGCTGCAGTATTTCTCATGAGATACGAAGACACAAGGCCTCCAGAAGCAGATGCTCGCAGAAAGCTTCACGTTCAAGTGTCATACGATTACTTGCCACAGATTGAATCGAAAACTCAACGAATCTTCTGGACCATAACGTGCACAGGAGGCATCAGCAGCAGCTTCCACAAGTCGTGATCCAGGGCACAACTGGTGGAGGTCTTGAGGTGCCTGATATCTTTACGGTGCCCGGGGCTGTAATGATACCTTTCATGCGTTTGCCTTTCAACTACGAGTACATCATGCAATTTCCGTTTGGCTGCAGTAAGGGAGGCACACGTACACTGCAGGTTTGGCTGCATCGGCCATTATTGAATTACACAATCCACAGACACTGCGTCAAGGCAACATTTGATCTTCTTGGAGGAAGTACGGCAGCCAGCCTGGACATTTGACCTTCAAACAATCGCCAATGGAAAGTCTCAACATTTTACGCAAGACACTTTCACTGCATATCAAGGAGTCGATGTCATCCAGATCAGCAAAGTGGAACAATTCTCACGTTTCACTGCTCACCAACCAAATATTCTTTCTCCCCAGAATGGGGTTTCTCTGTGTTTTTGTAAAGCTGTTGCTTCTCGACGCGACACATATTCGCTGCCAGAGCAGTGCGGCGACTACTCACGAGTTTGAGTCTGGAGATCTCGTTGTCGCGCTCCTGCAGCAGGCTCTCCAGGGTCTTCATCTTGCGCTCGTCCTGGATGAGCTGCGTCCTCAGCCGGTCGTTCTCGAGCCGGTCCTCTTCCAGCTGCTTCACAGCCAGACCTGCGGCACAGTGACGAGGCCACGCTCAAGTTTTGAAATGAACAAACACCACATTCGCAGCAGTATGTGTGAAAGTGTGAAAAGATTTCTTCCTTTCGTCTCGGACGTCAGTGAAGAGAGTCTGGGGAGAAAAGGGTGCGGTTTGGGGCCTGTGTTGTTTTTCAGAAACATTTCTTTTTTTCTAAGAGCAGTCTGAAGCAGTAACCCTCGACGCAGCGGAGTCGCGCACCTTTGCTCTGCAGCATCTCGAGGAGCTTCTTGATGCTCTCGTCGCGCGCGCCCAGCGTCTGTTTCTGCGTCTCGATGCGCAGCTCCATCTCCTCGACCGTTTTCTTCAGGATGAGCACCTCCTTGCTGTGCTTGTCGGCGCGCGTCAGGCTGTCCAGCCCGCTCGGCGAAGACCCGTACAGGTGGAGCGGAGACTTGAGGCCGCTGTTGCTGCTGCTCTGGAAGGCGCGCAGCTCGGCCTCCGTCTGCCGCAGCTTCTCGTTGTACCGCTGCAAGGAGACAGAAACGAAAGGTCAGAAACGACGACTCGGTGGAAGTGTGGGAAGTGTTCCTGCACACGCACAATCTGTGAACTATTTCAGTCATTACCAGCCTCCAGTGTGAAGACAAGACGTTAATCAGGGCGTCGAGGAAGCGGCAGGTGGAATATCCGCAAAGAGGCCCAAAGCCTTGCATTTCCCTTTATGCAAAGTTGACAGGAAGCTAAAACACAGCGGAAACGTCAATTGAGTTCACATCCATATTCCCTCCTCCAGACTCGGTCCACATCCGACAAATGCTGCAGTGTTGTTGTCCTCTTGGGACGAAAATGGAGCAGATTTAATTGCGAGGACTGCGAGCTCTTGGTCTCAAGGCTCCAAACGGCATTCACAGCACAAACCGTCCGTCGGCCTCCGAAAGCCTTCAGTTCCAGGGCTCTGGAGCAAGTGAGGCTTTCCTGCAGTGCGCCGGGCGACAATTTTGGATTTCAGTCAGGCAAAGCAAAAACTAGAGACGCTCCGTTTCGTCTCTGACTTTGTCAGTTCCTGTAGTAATCAGCTTCTCTTGAAGCTACACATGCCAGCAGACACTGGAGCTTCAAACGGAACGGATAATTACTTCGCCTTTCATTCAGATTCTTCTGCAATGACAGATTCTATTGGGCTGAAAACATTCCACCAGACATTCGTCAACCAACAGAAAGGAATGTGCATCTCAGAACCTTCATTCAGCGATCACCAACAGAAACGCAACGACAGTACACCTGAGCTCAAATCACGCCCAGACTCGGCTCACAGTCTTCTCGAAGAACAAGAGACCGGTGAACAGAAAGAGCGCGATTTCTAGTCTCGTATGGCCGAAAAACTCAACAAAACCGTGGATTCTCGAATTTGTCGTTTTTTTGGGGCAGGGACGGGACAGGAGTTCTTGGCAACAAGGATTCTTTCCACAAGAATTGTGAACTTCAGCTGTGTGGTGAATTTTGTTCAGCTCCAGAAAAGCTCGGAACATTTCAGTTCAACACAAGTGCGATGATTGTGATCAACTTTTTGTACTCGTATTTTCGTGACCTTGCGATCCCAGTGGATGGCACCATGGACTCATGAGGTGGACACTGCTGTTCCGTCTGGGTCTGTCTGCACACGTGCTGTTCCCATGCAACAGCTGATTCGATCGAACCTGACCCAAACCGATGCTGTCAAACACTGCAATCCCCACAACACTCAAGTTCAGAACCGGAGTCTAAATGCAGGTTTCGAATGACAGAGTTTTGACGGCGAGTAAAATCTCGGTCCTCAGCTCCCTGATGATAACTCACAGCAACCAATCCGATTATGACACATCCAATTATCAAAGCACAATGTACGGGTGGCTTTGCGCTTTTTACAGTCACAAATGCCTCCTCCTATTCAGTGGCATATGACAACACGAAAACGGTGCTCTGTGCGGAACTCCAAAATCACAACAACCGCAAGCAGCAGTTTTTCCAGACTGTGATCACATCAAACATCAAAACAAGCGATGGACCCCCAGGGCACCACAGTCCACACACACGTTGGAGTTCTGATTTCCACACAGGGACACCACCCGATAGGGCAAGAGCCAACGAACCGGGAGGTCATTGCAGTTTGTGAGCATTACAGGTTTTGGGCATCACGCGGCAATCCTCTCTTTAGCAACACGGTGTGCAAGCAATACGCGTTATCCACCGGAAGGCAGCCGCTCCGCAGCCTCCTCCGGTGCCTGCAGCAGAGATTACAATGGATCAAACACTTCTCTTCTGCTGCAATCCTCCGCTTCTGGCTGCAACAAATTACTCCATTACCGGCCAGGATTCGGTTTCTGAAGGAAAGGCGATCGCATGCGGACGTCTATTTTCACTCGCACGGCGTTTGACATTTCGTTTTGCAGTCCTAAGACAGGGTTCTTTCTCTCGACGTTGTCTTGCTGAACGCAAGGCGCCTCTGGCAGCCAGTGACCAAGCTCATGTCGTGTCGAGCCCACCAGGGAGCCGGAGCCACACGTGCAGTGACGAATGTCAGCGCCTCCGCCCAATCGAGGAGCCGAACGCACGCACCGGAAGACTCGCACTCACCACTCAATCTCCAGACACACTCAGCCCGCCGAGTACATCTGCAGGGCAGCAGTTGCGCAGCGCGCAGCCAACAGACGGAGAACGTGCCGCCCATCAATCAGTTGCTTCCACAACCTCAGCGCAGGTTAACACAACAATGCACCCCCGACATTGATCATCTGCACAATGCGCGCTCATCCCTCAGCGTTGCGTGAGTACTCGCTCCGCTGCGGGAGAACACGATCAGCGCTGCAATCGATTCCCATCCCAACACCCATCTCCGCGTGCACGTTCCTGGCAAATCTGCTTCAACGTGCTGACTCGTATCGCCATCCTTTCACAGCTTCACGAGGCGTCCGCACACGCGACATGTCCTCGGCTCCTAATGAACCAGGAACCCAGCCAAATTCTCTGACACGAATCTAACAGAGCCAAATTTTTGCTTTCAGTTGGTGTTCCAACTGAACAAATGACCTTGGTCGCACAGTTGCAGTGATGTCAAAAACCGATGAACGTTCATCACAGACGGGGTCTGAGAGGGTTTCTACTCATCTCGTCTCTGGCAGAAGCATTCCCATTTGTAGCTTTCAGGTAAATTAGCCCCTGGCAGCCACCCACAGGAATATCAAAGTGTCCATCCATCACGATTCATTACGTATCGAAAGCTTTCAGTCACTAGACTCTCATGCAACTCCCTCAGTACCCAACGTTTCTCTTCAAATTGAACCAATCCACAACCCGTGGAAAACGGCAGCTACACAGACTCCGGCCAGAGTGCTGTTCGAAAAGAAATTGGCAATCACTTGGCAAGTCGTCCACTCTCATCCTTTTTTCTCTGCTGCAAAGGCAATTTTGATCATTGTGAGTACGGCTTGTGTTTCTGCAGCGGACTAGAACCTGACCGGATCGGGTCGAGGAGGGCCGGGCACCTGAGGGACGCAGGCAATGAATAATCCGTCGGCCGCGGCAGCTGCCGATCGCTGCACCTAATCCCCGAATATCGCAGTCTATCAGCAGTCCGCCAACAACCTGCGCACTGTCCGTCTGGATAATCTATCCGCTTCCGAGACACCAAGGCTCCGAGGTGGAATCGACGCTGAAAATGCTTCGTTGATAAGTTGGCACTCGGATGCTGGTGCTGCAGCATCCCATTTGACATAGCAAAGAACCTCCAGATCTATTTTTTTCGAAACAATCTGTGTCTCGGAAGAAATCTCTCGCCGGGAAAAATCTGGTGGAATGTTTTAGCAATGGAATTTCTGTGTCGGAGTGGGAAAAAGCCTTTATTCCTCTGACAAAGCAGATATCATTATCAAGCAAGCTTCCATGCTCATTTCTGTAAGAAATCATTCTGCGGGAATAATTTTCCCATAAACCGTCTCCACCACGGCAATTCCTCACTTTGGCTAAACAGTGTTTCCTCGTTGTGTTTGATGAAGCTCGATTCACATTCACAGCCGCCGCTCCGGCTTCACACCCGTTCATCACACAGTCCGCGACTCCCCCGGCCGCAATGAAATCACTGCTTATTAGCAATTGACACCAATCACTCAGCTCTGCAGATTTGATATTGCAAGTGCAAATCACACGTATTGTAATGGAATGCGGAAAACACAGTTCACGGGGATTGCAACAAATTGAGTTGAATCCTGGTAAAGTCACATTTGCAAACAAACAGCCTTTTCAAGCGGCTCATGAAAAAGCGATAACCTTCCAAGATTGCAAGTTCCACACAGAGCGGTCCACTAGATAGGTTCGCCCCACACCAGATCATGACTTCGGCCAGTGCCCTCGACGTCTTTACAGCTGAATAAGCAGCAAGGAGACATCACACAGCAGCTCAAGTACATCATATGAGATAAAACCAGCTCCTTGGCTTGAAGACAACGGAATGCGACAAGTCAACCAGGAAAACCCAATCCAATTTGGAAGAACAAGCCAGACGCATGTGCAGAGAGGGGCGACAGACGATGCTGGTGTGGTGGGATCTCCCGCCGTTGCATTTGGCACATGAGGTCTGATTAGCTTCATTAGGAGCCATGATGACGGAGAAACACTGCGGTTCGTTCCCTGCTCGCCGCCCGTCTCCGCTGTGAGTGCGGCGCGCTCTGTTCCTGCTTCCTTCACGCGGACAACAAGATCACGAACAATGCAACTGTGGCCTGTTCAAAAGTTTCATTCGTTCGCAAAAGGATTTGTCGATCTTTTGGGCAAGGTGGTTTCCACAGCACAGCTCATCAAGCGGTTGCAGATGTCAGTGTCAACATTTTCTGCAGACGATTGTGCGGCAAGAATTTGAAGTCGAGAACTTCTTGAAGTAAGAATTCATTGCAGTTCTGCATTGTCCAATTACCCAAGCAGTGCTGCTGAAGGACCCCTAAGTGTTTTTATGATCCTTGTCCTCACAAGGCAACGTGTCCACTGACGGTAAAACTCTGGAGTTGCTGAATAATTGATACTGAGTGTCAATGTGCCCAGCGTAATGCTTCTAAGGACGCCGAAGGCCAGATTCAACCCTATTTGGAGCTCCAAAGTTGCAATGACTGCATCATTTACGTTCCCCGTCTAAAAGCTACCAACGCGACGTGCGTGCGCAACGGATGAAATTACACGACCATCCTTTCAGCTGGTTTCTGGTAGTTCCTTGTTCTTTCACTTTGAAATGTAGAACTCGAGTTCTTTCGACTCAGCACCCGCTTTTGAAGTCTGTAAATGTGGGCTTTCAGTGGAGGAATGGGATCTGCGTGGCTTGAGGAGCCTTCGTCTCTCTGTGCGATGCAGAGCTCCGAACACAGCGGGGACAGCGGATGATCAATCAACGGAGCCTGACGTTGCGCAAACACGGGACTCGTTCCAGAGGCACGACTCCGCCAGTGCAGAAAGCTGAGCCACTTGTGGGAGTTCATTTCAGCCATGTTTCTGTCAACCAGCCATCTGTGTTTCTGCATTTTCTCCTTGAACTTGCAAACGAAGTTGCCCTTGCAGCGCGAGTCCTGGGTTCTCGATACGGGAACTTCCGGTGCTGGTCCTGCCTGTGACGACCATTCAATGTTCCAGTGCTTCTGTCTATTCCCAGTGCATTTGATATGTTTCCTGCTCTAAAAACGAACGTGAGAACATTGAATAGATCTACCAGTCTGAAACCCTCATCGTCTCGAGTTTCGACCGAATCGTACCAAAAATGCGTTGGTTGGTGGAACTGCACTGTGCAGCACCCAGGCACTCTCTTTTGAAGCCCAGTCTACAGAGCTGTTGGTAAAACCAGGGATCTAACTGCAGAAGGTACGCTTCTTTTTGAAACAAGAAAGTCCACCTCTGTAGACGCCCCAAAAGACCCAGCGAATCCAGTTGTGCAAGGCAAATGCAGGACGACAGCACTCGGAGCGCCTCGCAGATTTACAGTTAATTTGAGCAGATAGAAACGGACACAGCGGCAACTGCAGTGTGAGCGTCCACCATTAACACTGAAAGCCGTGCCTCACCAAATCCCTCCCCAATCGATTCTGAAGCTTCTCCGACAACATGGCGAAGTGATGAGGTCAACTGGGGCTGAATTTTTGGGAGCGAAAGTATGTTCTCTGTCACGTTCGTGGGAAACAGCTTGTTCTTGAACTTCCAAACATGGACTCAAAACGAAGTCAGACAGACAAGACTGTTTTCTTCAGCCACGTTTGGTGTGTTGCTCAATTGGCTCAACTGCAATTTCATTTTTCTGCACAAGGAACGCTACAAATAAAAAAATTCCCCAATTGAGAAAAAGACCCCGTCAAAAGACAAGTTTGTGTTTGAGGACCAACCAAGAGCTGCGGGCGCCAGAAACAGTTGAGTCGTTCTGCTCGCAAAGTTTGTGTGTGGAATTTTCGGCACACGCAGATTACTGAGCTGGACAGAAACGACCCAGTTTATTTTCAAGAAGATCATGAATTTTTCACAAGCTTTCCACGGCAGAATTTCCATCACGTCCTACGTCTTTTTCATAACCAAAGATAAAGCGAAGTCGGAAAATGTTAGAAACTTGCAACACCGTTCTTGTTCTGTACACAAGCCAGACCACTTCAACGAACTGTAATTCTGGACAGAACTAAATTAGATATTCCGGCTGCATGCAATTTGAGAATAAATACCTGTCGCTCTCTATTTGCTTGGGAGCGGAGCGAAAACATTGCAACTGGCTGAAGCTGTGGCGGTAATCTGGTCTGTGGCACACCGTACCAACGTGCAACCAAATGTTCCGCTGAGGTGGGACAAAAAGTCAGCTTCAAAATGTGACTGATGAATTCGTGTCAATTGCTGCGTGGACCTCAATGATGTTGTCGAAATTCAGTGACGAACAGCCGACAGCAAAGGCCGGGTGGTGAAACGAGTGGAAACAAAGAACGCGGGAGAAGGCAGCTCTGGAGAAGCCAACGCGTCGATCTTCACGATGGTGCGCTCGTTTGTCCAAATCACAACATTACGGCAAAGCCTCTCGAGGTGGGCTGCATCCAGCATGCATTCTTCATGACTTGAGTGTCGCTTAAAGCGCTGATACTCCTGTTAATTACAAAGGGAATCAATGAGGCTCCACTCCAAACGGCATGTCAGCTATCGATTGCTTTTAAGCTGCTTTAGTTTCGGCAGAATCCAGTGTACAACTTGTGGTGGGTGTTGCGGCGGAATCAATGCACAATCCTACGGAGCAACGACCGAACGGGAAGAGGCACTGGGTCCCGAACGTTGTCATCGAGTGATCTGATGAAAAACATCTCGTTTTCGCCACAATCTGTATCATCCACTGAGTTGTCTGTCTCCTGAAAGACGATGGCAACCCCTCAGTGGGTTCTGCGACCAACACCACTCCCAGTAATTGACCCAACGGGAGGAGAGCGTCAGTGGACGATGTATGGAGTTTCACACGCGGGAGCCAGCTTCCTGTTTCGGCAAACAATGCACAGGCCAATGAGGCCATTGTTCCACGCTCGACGGTGTCTGTGATGTGATTGTTCTTTTACGACCAACCCGGACTGTGGTCCCTGTGAAGCAACTTCCCCAACATTTCAGGCCTGATGGACCCACACAGTGGGTTGGCTCAACATGATCTCGGAGAGTGATCACAACTCGGAGTAACCGGAGTGGGTGTCTACTGTGGGAGTGACCTCGCCCTCCACTGCCGCTCGGTACAAAAGCTGCGCTGCCCTCGCCTCCGTGGACAGTGGAGCGCTTTGGCCGTTGTGACCATCAATCAATGCGCGATGCCGAGCAGACGCACCGGACGCACGAGATAGGCAGGCTGGAGTCCTCGCGCGAGGGTCGAGCGGAACACTGATTGTGAGGCATTGCGCGAGGAACAATCTACAGGAAGGTCTCAATCCTTACTCTGTTCCTCTTGATGGAAACACCTTCGTGTTTTCTCTGTGAAAATCAGAGAAATCGGTAACCTCCACGTCCACCAATTGAGATGCGCGTCATGCAGCAGAGTGCGGGTGTTTGTGGATCCTCTCGACCTCGATTCCTCCGATGAATGACAGCCCGACAATTGGTTAGTTTCCTCTGAGGGGATGTGAATCGCCTTGCTATGCACGACAGGTAGCTGCACTGTGAACCCGCTCTTCAAGGCGTTTGTCCACTGAATCTCTGAAGGAGAATGGACGCAAGACTCTGACAAGCTCTCCCGTCTGTTTGTGTGCGTGCACTAGTGCGTGTCTGTGCACACGCACAAACGTTTGGCATACTTGTTTTGCCAATGATACAGCCTGATCTGCGAGTTCAGAAAGACAACGATGTACGCGGTAAGAGCCATTGAAAGAGTTCCCGCTGGTTCCTGCCATTTTTCGTGTCTTACCGATCCATCGCAGTCGGTTGTGAACTTTCCTTGCGTCCGGAAATGGGAATGTATAAAAACGATGTGCGCCGTTATTGCGTGGGATTCATAGTACTCTGGCCGAGTCAAGATGTTCTCTACTCGCAAAGCAGAAGGCTTCAGTGGTCTGCCCTGTCCAATAGGAATGTAAGGTTGCAGGGCCCTGAACTTCTGGTGCTCCCCCATTGTCCCTTTCATGTTCTCTGGACAGCCC
>JAAUXT010148463.1_pt1 | contig 26963 bp, 35 predicted proteins | sample 7278171 | NCBI WGS metagenome assembly JAAUXT01 (sample SAMN14350112, study PRJNA611818) | marine sediment metagenome | isolation source: surface marine sediment (1.8m) | place: French Polynesia: Moorea | collected 2018-08
AAACTATTCAAAATAGATATGTGGAATAGAGTTAGGTTCATTTGTTTGTAATTAGGTGTAAGAATGTTTGATTTTTCATTTTTGTAACTTTCCGTTCTTTTAGTTCCATTAAAATTGAGTGCAATAGAAGCTCCCGAGAGATTTAGTTTCAAAACTCACAGCCCACACATTTTGCGACATGCCGAAAATCACCGCGACGTCCAAATTTTGGACGTTATGTTTTGGGCATGTGCTGTGACACCAAGTTGACTCAGGAAACGCCATCGGTTACGTATTTTGTTGAAATCAATGAGCGCTCAGCCGCTTGCAACACAGAGCCCCTTGGCGACTTCAAGCACAACGATTGCCGTTGGTTGACGCGTTTGGCGCCCCAAAATGGCTTCAGGTTTCAACCGTGCAGGGACGCAACGCAAGGCACATCCAGTGCCGTGCAGGGCCGACCTGTCGCCCATTGACGTGAGTACAGCACCACGCGCTTGCGGTGTTAACCAGAGCTGCAGGACGAAGACAGAGAGGAATGTTGTTCTTTTCGGTGCTCTTCTTCTCTTCATTCTCATTTGCATATAAATTGTGTCACTTTTCTCCAGATCGATCGCTCTCATTTTCCAGATCATCCCGACGGGGCCAAATCCATCCGCACAAAACTCCGCCCGGTTTGATTTCTCTTCTTCGCAAATTGCGTTACTGTTTCTGCGTTCACTTGACGCCGGCTCCACGATGAAATGTGACAGCTGTGCGGGAAACAAGCTTCTCCGTCGTCGCCCACGCGATTTGGAGTGACAAATCAAAGATGGAGCAAGGAAGGATTCAGGTTTGGGCAACAGGGGCTCAGATACGTATCTCTGGTGGATCCAAGATTGAGCTCAGGAGGGTCCAAACGTTGCTGACCCAAACTCCAATTGCGCCGCAAGTGCAAAACTAGGGGAAATTCTCAGTTTTTCTGTGGTCAGGGGACCCTTGCCCCTTGCTTTCCCCTGGGCTCCACTTGAAAGAAAATCAACATGAGAACAAACTGATGGTGTGAATGACGGAAGTCCTAATGACCCAGAGACCATGTTTTCACACAGCCTCCTCAGTAGTCCACGATGTCAAAACTTTGTTTGGGGGCAGACCGGAGGAGTCACTGACGTCGGTTCCAGTAAAGGACAGGAAAGGACCTCCAGGGAGCACCCCCAATCTCACTTGGCCTCTGAAAGAATTTCCTGACCAGCAACTTCGTGTTGTCAGAAGAACAAAATAATTCTTTTTTTCAAGCTCTTTGTCCTCCTTTGGAAACGGCCGAAGATCTCTTTTACCAAACTCTGCACCCACCAAGGGGCGGATTCTGGCTAAGGCCCCCTGGTCCTGCTCGCCATCGGATTTGGACCTCCCAGGTCTGCAGTCCTTGAAGGCCCTGTGGACCCTGTGGATCCCCGCTGGGCTGCTGCCATCAGTGGCATATTTCATTGTGCATCGTCGCGAGCGCTCGCGCCGGTGAAGCGTTTCCTGCGTCAGGAGTCTGGTGCAAGATGAGTCTGGTTCTCGTGTGTGTTCCTCCCGCAGACAGACAACGAAACGCGCTTTCCTTCGCTTGTCCTCTCGCTGGTCCCGATGAAAGTTTAAAGCTGAATTCATATATATAGAATTGTTGCGTTTTGCGTTTTGCGGCAAAAAGTCATGGGCGGCGTCAAACTTTTACATGATGCCCAATGTGACACAGGTAGCTTGCCGCAGATAATCGCTGAGAATCGAGTCTTGATGCAAGAAATGTGTGGACACAGGAGTCAATGACTTTTGCCACAAAACACAAAACGCAACAGTTCCATATGAAACCACCTTTAGAAAGACGTTTTTCAACTGAGGTGAATGTGTTTTCAAAGGCAAGCTCAAACATGTAATTCCCCCGCAACTGGATCCTGTATCAAAGTTGAGTCCTTTGGGCAAGAACCTCCTCCGCCCAGGCAAGATCTGTTGAGGATGGAGAATCGATTTGGGGGTTTGCAGTCTCAGATGACATCTGACCCTCGGTGGCTCCCGATCAGGGGTATATTTTGGTGACAGCAGGTGAAAATATGTTTCAAACTTGCACCTTCAGTGCAAAATTTGGGGCTCAATCCACTTTCCGGGTTCCCTGGATCCGCGAAGAGCAAAAACATCCCAATCCTGGAACTGAAATGGAGAAGACTCGGTTGTTTTCTCACAGCGTGGATTTTTGATGAATTGCCCATTTGAGAACACAGGCGATGAAGAAATTCCAGCACGCAGACATGTTCCTTGCGACTTTCCCCGACAGACAGCACAGCAGGTCGGAAACCTGAATGCGATTATTGTAATGCTGACAGCTCCCGACTCTGGACAGGCAACAGAGGTCGGAGATTCTCTGCAGAAACGTACTCGTAGATTTTTCCGAGCACGCAGCTTCCACACAAGGCCCAGCCGAGGCGCAGTGACCACAGTCATGTGAAACACATCTTTCTGGACCACACCTGAAGCTCCACAGCACGTACGAGTCAGAGGCTCGGGGGATCAGTCCAGGACTCGGGGACACTTGGATCTCCCTCTGCACCCTTTGTGTGCTTGTTATTGAAATGACATTGTCATTGTTGGTCAGCACACTGATCTCGATTGGTTTCGCTCAGTGAATGTCTCCTAATGCTAAGACACCAGTTTTGTTGTCAGTGGTCGGAAGGGCTGCTGTCTGCGGGACACGATCGTTTAAGTTCACTACACAAGGCATACCCACATTTGAGTCAACTGGTGTTCTTCCAGCTCGTTCCCCAAATCAAGGCCCATGGTGGACCCTGTATGATTTATGCGTCACACAAAGACGCACAGCGTCCAGCCAGCACGGATGCAAAGCGGTACGCCTGCAGTGTGAACCCGGCCCCTCCCCTGCAGTGTGAACCCTGCCCTGTCTTCATCAGCTGCTGCAGTACGAACCCAGCCCCCTCCCCAGCAGCTGCTGCAGTGTGAACCCGGTCCCTTCCCAGCAGCTGCTGCAGTGTGAACCCGGCCCCTTCCCCTGCAGTGTGAACTTGGCCCCTTCCCCTGCAGTGTGAACCCGGCCCTGTCTCCAGCAGCAGCTGCATGCAGTGTGAACCCGGCCCCCTCCCCAGCAGCTGCTGCAGTGTGAACCCGGCCCTGTCTCCAGCAGCAGCTGCATGCAGTGTGAACCCAGCCCCCTCCCCAGCAGCTGCTGCAGTGTGAACCCGGCCCCTCCCCAGCAGCTGCTGCAGTACGAACCCGGCCCTGTCCCCAGCAGCTGCTGCAGTACGAACCCGGCCCTGTCCCCAGCAGCGGCTGCCGCCCGTCCCCGACTCGTCCCTCTTCAGCCTCAGACTCAATTAACCTTGTCAGATTCGCTGGAGGTTTCAACCGAAGCGGAAAGGCTTTGTTCATTCACACTGGGTGCGTCACACATTCGTTCATGCACATGTCTCCCAGCCGGTGAGCTCTCCATTGACTTCCGACTTGGTGCAAAGGGCGATGGGGACGACGCATCTGGTCCGCGATTTGGGAACAGAGGTGGGCTTGAAGCTATAAGCGGGAGCAAAGCCAGACAAACACCTTGCGAATTGTATGAACAGGTCAAAAACACGACCAAGCCTGAGCAAAGAAAATCAAGCCAGCAGAGGAGTGCATTTGAATAAATGTCACCAGTCTTCAGCTCCGTCGTCTTGAGGTCGTTTCCCACCAGACGTGGAAAGCCTCGCACCAACGAGCAATTGCGTCAGTTTGATGGTTTGCCCAGGAACAGACTGTGTGAATCAGACTTGCGAAATTTATTCAGGCAAAAGACACGTAAAGTCTACGGAGGAAAACACGTCTCCTTGTTTTGTACTTTTCCTCTCAACTTGAAAGAACCCACGTGTGTCACACCGCCATATTGATTCAACTCGGGGATGCGTTCGTCTGCAGAGCACTGAAGCTGCGGAGAACAACATCTGCGTGTGAAGGCAGATCTGAACACGTTGATCTGAACATGTATCAACTGAATGAAACAACACGCATGAAACCAGCAGGTGACACCGTTGTGTGAGTGGCACACGAGCCGTTTGATAACAAGGCTTCTCTGCAGTGGATCCAGGGTCCCGTGGACCCTGCCCCCCTGACCCGGCTGCACGAAATTGGGATCTACATTCTCCCCTGAAATTTGGTTCCGTCACCCCAATGTGTGGGTGGTTGATCTCAATTAGAATTCGCCAGAGCAACACCTTTCAATCTATGTTCTCACCCCAGATGTTTTCGTCATTCATCGATGTGTGACGTCTTTGTGAAACTCAACAGACGCTGCGTGTGTGGTCGACGTAGACGCAGCACCCATCAACCAGTATACAATACAGGAACGCAACCTGCCCTGTGTACAAGCTCTCACTCCCAATCCTTGGCTGTGTTGGCACGCACCTAACGCATGAAACCGACTTGTGAACCGAGCCACCGTTCCAAAGCTGTCAAGGCTCGATTGTTGAACAAACACAAGGTGTGAACAATGCCAATTACCTGACTCTATCCGACCACACGACACCTGGCGCCAAAAGCGGTGGCGCTTCCCAGTCCACAGGTGTGTTTTGAGTGCACAAGATCAGATCAGCGGAACCGGTGTGAAGGTTTCAAGAGACCTCAGGTCCTGCGAGACCCGAGCCTCACAGGATTGGACCTACCAGCGACACTGAGAAGGCTGAGGTCCTTCAGAACCGCGACATTGAAGAACCAGCTGTGTCGTTGGACTCATATTCTGCACAGTGCATCCAGTGTGATGAAATGGCCAAATCCCGAAACCAGGTCCCACCTGAAATGGCAGGGGTGTGACCTAAAGTCGAGAGACACCAGTGTCTGCTTGTGTTGGGTCCCAACCCAAAATGACCAGACTCCTGTTCCCAGAAACCTGCAGTTTCACACGACCAAAACCTGCCGCCATCAGCCTGTTTCGGTGGGATGCCCCGAGCGTTGCTTGCCACGACAACCTCCCTCATCCTGGGTGAATGGGCGCTATGCCTGTCGCACCCGGTTTTGAATCTGGCTTTCAAAACTGTGCGTGCTAGTCAATGAAGAGCTGACAGCACAGCGTACTCGACACAACACACACACCTGAACCTGCCGCTCGGGAGTTGCTCGAGGCATCAGTGGAGAGTCTGGTTTCTCAGGGTTGAATCCAGGTTCTGGTCGCAATGGGGTGGGGTCCCAATCCATTTTCTTGTGGGTTAAGGCGGAGCCAGCATTTGATTTGGATGACCGACGCCCGTTCGGGGCCACTTTCAACTTTGAAATCTTTCCATGTAAAAAATATAAGTGCGAGTCCACGGCGGTTTGTTGGCACACCAAATGAATTTTATCCAGACTCAAACAGCCCGGTCCTTGGGGCCAGGATATTTGAGATCGCCCTCTGTTGCCCTTGTGTTTGTAGACGAGCCCCTGGCTTCCTTGACCGTCCCACGCGCGGTGCGTGACCCACGTCTGGGCTGAGGACCTGGGACACAGGAGTGAGTAAAAAGCGAGAGTTTTGCTCTTGTTGACTTGCCCGTGCACTGCGCAACTTGGACGTACGTGCCCTTGTCAGGAAACAAAGCTGAGGAAGGGGCACGTTGCTCGAAAATGGCTCTTATTGGTCGAAATTGGTGACGCACCTGCGGACCTCCCTGCACAACGGAGAACCTATCGACAAGTGTGATCAGGCACCATAAGCGGACGCGGAAGCGCACGCTCCGAGTCTGAATGCAGACGAGATTGGAGTGTGATGAGAACCCGGCGAGATTGAGTTCAAGCTTGTTTCACAGGCGTCGCGGCAGTGGGTCTTGCCGTTGTTAATGAGATTAGCCACTGTGCAGGATGGGGAAGGATGCAGAAGCCCATAGCGAGGTGCATATTGGATGCCTCATGCCTTTTGTTCTAGGTCCATTTGAAGCGTTTCATACAATGTTGCTTGGTGGACTTGTATCCCAAGGGAACAACGCGTGATGCCTCGAAGGTTGAATCTGGCATTTGGTTCCGGGTGTTATTGCGTGACAGGAAAGGTTTCGCTGAGGACCACGTGATTTGCTGGATACAGGAAGTTGTGTTTGGGACCAAGAACCGGTACTTCCGGTTGGAACCGGAAGTGAGGACGAAACACGATCCGAACACTGATCCACTCCATTGATCTGCTGTGAAACCGTCGGGTCTGTTTCTGCGCTAAATGCGCCCTGGAGATAATTGCATCCTGGATACAAACAGGAGAAGCTGCCTCCCGAGGTTCCTCTTCCTTTCACTCACGGCCGCTGCACCCTGGATGCGTCATGCGTTGCGTCCCTGTTCAACCCTGGGACCCGTGGTGTTGTGGCCGACAACATGGCACCAAATATGGAGTTTCAGCAGACCCGTCCGATTTCTGTCAGCAAGCACCAATTACCAGATCAGTGGCACAGATTACCAGATCTGATGTCAGTCGTGAGAACAACTGGTAGTGAACAGCTAATTCGGGCCATTCTAGAAATTTGGTTTGCCTGTGCATATTGCTAATCTGGCAACAGAGGCTTCGCAGGTACGAACAAGCAGACCACACCAAATCGTTTGCTCATGATGCTGCGCGTGACGCGTGCAGTGTGAGGTGTGCGTGAGGACTGTCAGTTTTTACCTGAGGAGTGACGGGAGTGTGCGCGCATCATGGCGTACTCAGGTGAGCTGCTTCGCTCTGCTGGAGGCCAAAGTCCATAATCAACACCTTGCAGTGCCATCGCGCATTGCTTCCCTTTACGTTCAGTACTGAGTTCCTGTGTGTCAATCATGAATGTGTGAACTTGACCAGAGAAACAAGACAGTCTGTCCTCTTGTTCTCAGCTTTTTCACGTGCTTCCAATCTTTCTGTTGTGGATTAGACCGCATGCAGAAACACAGGAAATCTGGTGTGTGTGTGTGTGTGTGTGTGTGTGTGTGTGTCTGTCTGTCTGTCTGTCTGTCTGTCTGTCTGTGTCTGTGTCTGTGTCTGTGTCTGTGTCTGTGTCAGTGTCTGTATGCGAACCCGCCCAAAAACGACTTGCAGACAATCAAAAACGTCTGTGTGTGTCGGGGTGTTTGTCTCTCGAGAACATACACGTTTGCGTGTGCGAATGCAAAAAACAAGGCCTCAGACCGCAAAACCACAGACCTGTGTTGTGTGTGTGTGTGTGTGTGTGTGTGTGTGTGTACGTGATTCGTTGGGGGCAATGTCCTGCGTGGTGTTTGTGGGCTCGTTGTTGTCTTGCTGTATGGGCAGATCCAGGTTAATCCGCTCATGCGTCGCCACACCCTGCAGCGAGGCAATCGATCACACGCGGAGACTACGCGTGGAACTCCACGTGCTACCTACGCCGCTCTGTTTGTAGATTTAATGGGTACATCACACGAAACTGCAAACACGATGTTCACGTTGTGACAACTGAACAAGTTTGCCAGTTCCATTCTTGATGTCAGCCGGTGCCAAAATTTTGGTGGGTCCAAAACCCAGACTATTTTTCTGCAGTGAACAGTTTTGCGTCTGTGACGCACGTTTTTGTCGGGAAGGGGGCGTCATGGGGCCAGGCCCCTGGAACCCCTGTTGTGAAAAACCATGAACTCATCAAGTTCGTGCCGTCAGTTGCCACCGTGTGTTGATCACACGTGGACGAATTGTTGAAAGTTGGCGGGACCCTGGTCGGCTCCCGCTGCTCACACCCTCGATCAACGACCGACGAGTCTTTGTCGTCGTGTGGATGTCGAACTGTTTGTACAAACTTCTCCACCTGAATGCTGTAGCGAAAGCTCCGTGGAGGTGCGCAAACCTCGGCCGAAGCAGCGCGGACGAGGCGCTGATGAGCTTCCGGGCTGAGCTGCGCTCTCAGTGAGGGGCGGGTTCCGGTTCCGGGGTCGGGCGGGAGTCCACTCCCGGCCTCCGCGTCCTCACACACACTCGCTACGTCCAGCGTCCGGCCTGGCTCACACTGGATGCATCGCGCATGGCTGTGCAAGTTCACCCAGTGACGCATACGTTTGTCCCTGCACGAGAACTCCCCCCTCCAGCGAAATTGCGTCCATTAATTGACAGGGAAACGCAAAACATGCCACAAACACCCAAGATGAACCAAAACACAGGCCTTCCTTCTGGCTGCATCTCTGCATGTCCACCTAGCAACGCAGCGTCCACTGACTGATGATGGACGCAAGTCATGAAGCATCTAGGGTGAACCAGGCCTCAGACCCTGGACCTTCAGGCCACAGGCTGCCTACTCTGCACATGCCCATGAACGGTGGTTCTCTCTCTAATGCAGCCAATATCGCCGTGCTGCACCTTGACCTTCCTTGATGGAGTTTATGATTGAGAATTGGGCCCGAAGCGGCCCCACCCTCTTCCGCTCCTGAAATTGTTTTCCGGAGACAAGCGCTGTCAGACTCTCGATCAGATCCCAGGTCAAACGACAACCCGTCTGATGCAGGAGTGGTCTGAACTGGCACAAGGCCCAGGAATGGAAAGGTCTGATCCCAAGTTTGAAATACTTGTTCTGAAAATACAAAGTTGGAACGTGGCACAAAACAGACGGGCTATTGTTTTGTGGGGGGTTCGTTTCTTTGTTTCTCTCTGTTTTTCTTGTTTTTTGGACAAAGATTTTTACAGGTCTGGAAAGGAACCTGCTCTGGGTTCGTCCGTGTCCCGTCACTTTGTACTCGTACAGTCAATTGGCTCGGGAGCGAGGGAACCGTCGGTCCGACAGATGCTGCTTCTGTTTGCGTTGTGCGGCGACGCCGAGCAGCTTCACTCGAGACGGCACCACCGAACAGGGACACAAGCCGCAACCGCAACCCCGGTCAAAGAATCGGCAACCCCCCCCCCCAAAAAAAAAATCAGCAAACAAACACAAGCATTTCTCGAAGTTCCTCCTGACATACGAGTACACGTCAATGACCATTTTCCTGCACAGTTTCAGCGATCTGGCGTGCCTTGAGTGGTGTGGGTGGAGGATTGGAACCTGGATCCCGTCACGTTTTCAGTTGATGCAATTTGCACATGGGGTGGGGCTCAGATGGTTGCACATTTCATGGCGAAGGGGAGAAGCAGTCAGTTGAGGAGAAATTGACTTGTTAAACAGGAACAAGCCAGCGATAAATGCTTTCTCCTGGGCACCCTACATGGACCCCTGGAGGAGTACACAAAAAGAACTCACCCACACGAGCACACGCTCGTGCACACGTACACACAAAATGCACACATACGCACCCAACACACGCACACACACGTGTACGAGTACTCGAACACACACGCTCGCAAGGCTTGTGGCGCTCCAGGTGTGCTGAGCTCAGAGATACACAGCCCTGTCACCCATGCTGAGCTGCATGATGAGTCCAGATAAGCCTCCATGGTGGATCCTCCTACGCAACGCGCTTCAAGACTCTCAGAACCCTTTGTTCCGCACCGTTGTCAAACATGAAAGTCACTGGAATCAACCAAAGCTTTCCCTGTCGCAGATCTACCTCCATCCCCCAGCGGTGCCTCAGTCCCTGCTTCGCTTCTCTTCACACCCCTTCTCGTTTGGATGCCTTGTTTTTTCTGTAAAGTTTATCACCCGATCAAAGTCTGCTCTGGAATCGATATGACAAATTTGTAATAATCCGACATTTTGCAGAGGCAGTGGAGTCGCACGTTGGAAGCGCGATTCTGATTACCCAATTACGAGCGTAATTAGAGCCAGAAATTGGAACTGTCTCTGTGTACGTTACGCCAGGATTGACGGCCGCAGCGACGCAATTTGTTTCGAATCAGCCGGAACTCGGAGGCGTGGTCCGTATTGAGAGAATCAGCCAGCAGAGGCAACCCGTGTCAGGGATGGGGCTGATTTCCAGTGGCGTCCGAGATCTTGTGTCACGTCAAGAAGACGTTTGTAGATTCAAATGCGGGTCAAGGATTCACTTGAGAGGGGAACTTCAGGCTGGGTCATGGGGTGGAGGGTGGAGTGGGGCTGGGCCGAACCAGGCCAGGACTGTCCAGTGTGAGCGAAGCCTTCAGCTTCCCCGTGGTGGGTAGGGACGGTGAGGCAAAGTGGGCGAGGGTGGAGCGGTGTGGACCAGATCTACACAGTTGACCCAGGCCGCGTGGACAGCCACCATTTGGGAAGCGCTGTGCCGGGGGGGGGGGCATTCAGACCACCCTCCTCCTGGGGTGGGGCATAACAAGCCGGGAGCCATTGGGCGGGGCGGGCCATACCTGATCCAGTGTGGCCCAGGCCTCATGAGGAAGAGCCTGGCCTGGTGCACACTCGAGAAGCGCTGTGGGCGAGAAGCCTTCGGCTCTTTCAGAAGGTGTCTCCCTAATTGATGGGTTGGCAGCGAGTGGAGTTGGTTCCGGGGCGGATCCGGGGAGGAGGGAGTCTCGGGCCCTGGAGACGGATGTGTGCAGGGGATCACTGACGTAACTGTGGAGGGAATCCGGACCCCAAACTACCAACGTGCAAATCACACCCTGAAGTCGGCGCAGACACACAGAAAATTATCCGTTTGTTTTTGTTCAGTTCGTTTGGAAAAATCACGTTTCATATCAAGAAACGTGTATTCAAAACCCACACAAATTTACTCGCAGAATAGGAGCTGATACTTTTTCTTCCGTGCCGTGTGCTTTTGAAGGGACCGCTCCCTCCCCACCGACTCTGTTGTGAGTCCGCCCCCTGAGGTCCGTGGCCTGGAGCCCAGGTGCAGAAGACTTCTTCATCCGCTCCGGCCTCCAATACCAAACCATAAATTATTCACCCTGTTGAACTGATGGGAGCAGGTTCACACGGGTGGGTGCGTCAAGCGCAAAGTTGCGTCCCTGTGTGAGTCAGACCTGCGTCAAACACTGTGGTCACTGGTCTGTAGAAGGAACCAACGCGAGTTTGAAATTTCTGAATCTGAAATCATGAACTCTGAAGACAAGAGCCAAATCAAGATGAGACAGAACCAAGCCATTTCAAGACTGAGCTGGACAGCTATTTTGAGACAAGGCTCCAAGAATTGTTGATACATTGACGGCACACGTGACTCATCCAGCTTGACCGTGGCTTTACCTCGCGGTCCGTGTGAGTGAGCGGACTCCGTTCTCACTGGATGGACCGCAAATTGGTGGAGGATATTGGGAGGCTGGACGGATAAAAGGCAACGGCGAGGCTTGCATGATTTCCCTGAGACTCGGCGTGCTCACGGGGGATTCAGACTTTTACCGCGGAAATCAATTGGTCAAATTCGGTCAGATCTGCTTCGATGATGCGATTGGGTCCAGCCCTGTTTCACACCAGATGCGTTGTGGGGGGAGGGGGGCATGCAGCTCAGAGGAAAAGATTTGAGCTGTGTTGCGTGCAATGAGGGCCCATTCACTTGGCCAAAATGCGCGAAGAAACGTGTCCAAAACAAGCCTTCGCGCCTCCCTGGTTCACCAATTGCAAAGGATTGTTCCCTTCATTCCAAGTGAAACAACTGCACAGAGAAAACTCAAAGAAAGCGTGGGTCTCTCGGAGCGCTGGGGCTGGAGGGGGAATCCCTCTGCGTCCCTCGTTACGGGGAACACGGCCGGGGATCCCGCCCCGCGCGTCCCGGGGATCAGGCCCGAAGGTCCGCTTCACAGCGCGTGCGTCCCGCCTGGTCCCTGGATGGGTCATGCTTCCTGCAGTGGACCTGTGGGGCTGGGGACACGGGGCCTGCGTGTGTGGCCCAGGCGAGAGAGTCTTTTGGACATGAAGAACAACACCGCTCCGGCAGATGCTGGCACATAATTGTCACGTTTTCAGTTGCCTTTTGAAGTTGAAGAAGGGCCCTTGTCCCTCCATTTTGTTTTCCTTTTCTGTGTCTCTGAGGGCCAGGTGCTGGTGGAGGCCTCCATGGAATCACATTCCTGGGTCCCTCCAAGACTTCGCTTGAGACCCCGAGATGCTTGCGGGCTTCTTCAAGAACCGGAAACCTGAACCCTGCGATGTGAATCTGGCCTTTGTCTCTGGAGTACGTGCAGTGGCTGGAGCTCGAATGCTGTTTCACTCAGAGTCCCAAGGTTCGTTTCGCATCCATGCACTCTGGTCCCGTGCCTCCAAAACAAAACAGTTGCCAGGTTCATCACCTCATTCCGTGACGCACATTGAAGATAACATTGGGAATGGAGAAGGGAATGGCGCTATCAGCGGGCCCGTGCGCCTACGAACCACAATTGCCAGAAGGGTGACACAGATATCATCTGGTCCATTGTCATTGGTTCTCAGTGCCAATTTTGTCACTGATAATTCGTTGCTAAACCTTCCCATCAAATTGTGTCTCCTGCTTCATGCAGTGCCTTTTGGTCAAGAGAGAAATCTCTATTTCCGTGTAGCAGGGCGAGACGAGGCGGACCGAGCCCACCTGGGAAACATAAATCGAGCTGCTATCTGGACACAGAGTCGCGTGTGCAACAATTGATAGGAACCGCTTTGTTCTGAGGAGCGACGCATCTTTCCCGAGGTCCCCGAGAACAACTTCAAAGGGAGAAAATATTGCACAGTGTGTGTCCATATGATTCATATTGTGCGCACAGCAGGTAGAAACCTTCGTTGTTCTGCGCGCTTTGTGCTGCAAAAACTGTCTCGAGGTCCAAAGGCGGATCCTTGAGGGGTTGGGTCCGGGTCCCCTGACCCTCATGTCACCACGTTCACACCAAATGCGTCATGCATTGAGCGCCTGCAGGTTCTCTTGACCGGAAGTGCAACGCAGGCAGAGACCCCGCACAGCAACGAGAGAGCACTTGTGAAAACGACTGAAACTACTGTGGGTTGAGCAACGCCAACGAACATGAAAAGTGAAAATTTATGACTTTCCGTGTGGACACATAGCAGGCGCCGCAGGGCTCAGCGTGACGCGGCGCTTGGTGTGGCGCAGCGCCGCAGGGTGACGCCTTTCCTGTGAACCCAGTCTCCAGCTCCCACAGAAGGCGCGCTCGCCTCGGCGTGGCGCGTATCGGATGACGCGAGGTTCAGGTGAGTTGCTCCGACTCGTGACAGAGTCGTACGTAGTGAGGCAGATGTGTGTTTCAGTGGCAGCTGTTTTCCTCAGCCTCACGACTGGCTTGTGCTGAGTGCGAGGTGGGGGACCTCCGTGTACGAGTCAATGAGCACTGCACCCTCCCTCGTCAATGGGTGTTGTACCCTTTGCAATTCAATGGGCACTTCGTGCACAAGCCAAGGGCACTACATGCACCTCCTTGCACAAGTCTACGGGGGCCGTGACGACCATTGGATGTGTTTGTTTCTAGCTTCTGTTGAAAGTCTCCCAGCTGCCAAGCGAGCGGCCTTGTCGTGCTCATTGATGTGTGCAGAGACGTAATGTACCCCGTGTCATCCAGTGTGAACCAGCCCTTATCAAACGCCACGGTAACAAAAGTGGCTTCGCCTTTCGGCCTGGTTCACACCCGGTGCGTCACTCGCTGCGTCCTTGTCAATGAGCCGTGTCGTCACTCAGAATCGCGTTGATGTGCACAACACGACGCGTCTGGACCTGGCGATTGAATCCACGGCGATCGAATCAAAGTGATTTTGCATTGAGACTCACGTGCTGTGCATTTTGTTCCGAACGAAGGGCAGTTAAATCTGCCTTTGTGTTTCAAAATGAGATTCATTTGGGCGAACATGATCTTGAATTTTTTCAAGGAGGAGGAAGCAGATCTCCAAGCTGAGTCCCAAATTCAACTCAGAACAATTTCGTGTGTGTGACAGAAAACGTTCGCGCCCACCAGAACTCGAACCAGTCTGAAACAATTGGGTGTGTGTGGATGGGGTTCCTGGTCTCCGCCCCTGGATTTACATGGGTACTCCAAGGCCGAATGCTTTGTGTGGATTTCGATTCGCTCAAAAAGCTGACATGTCAAAAGCAGCTGCTGCTTGTCTCTTTCATCGCATCGCTCACGCAAAGTGAGAAACCACGGCACGGCACGGGGAGACGGAGGCAGGGAGACAGATCTATAGATAGCGATAGGTAGATACTGCAGCTTCTGCCTGCGGAGCAAATACAACAGAAGTGCATGAGGCGTGGATCCATACTCCTCCACGGCACACAGACATCGACACCGTCAACACCGGGCCATGCGCCTTTCAATGGAGAGCGTTACTGCAGGGGTTCACACCGGCGGCGGCGTGCGCTGAGGCGTTGCGTTAACGGTTCTGGTGTCTCCTGACGTGTCTCAACGTGGAGTAACTTGGAGAGGGTGTTTCACACTGAAGGGTGGAATTTTCATTGACGTTGACGTGAACGCGTGTGCGTTGCGTCGCAAACTGCGACGCTGCAAAAATTGACCTGGATAGGGACGCGGCGCATCGTCCAATCTGGAACAACGACGCAGCGTCCGTTGAATCGAACACGCCGCAACACGTGACAGATCCAACGTGAACCCAGCGTGGCGGATGCTCGTGTTTGAGGAGACGTCTTTAGTGTACGAACCTGCCGCAGTAACAGGAGGCAGGGGAATCGACGGAGAAGCAGATGAAACACTCGGAGCACAAGGTCTTCGGGGGACGGTACCACAGGGTCAATACTCTCACCTGTGCGGTGGTGCACTGCCAGAGCGAGGGCGCGTTTCACACTGGATCCGTCATGCATTGCGTCCGCGTTCAGCCCAGAGGGCGCTACAGTCTCAAAACCGTCAAACCCGACGCGTAGCCCAGTGCAGACACAACGCATAACGCTTCCAGTGTGAACCAGCCTTGTTCTGCAGATCTGTTTGGCAACTGACATCGTTTCCAGAACGAACTGCTTTTACTGGTGATAACCGATCCGGATAAGACTGACGCGAGGTGGGATTTGATGCACTTGATCCGGAAGTGAAAAGGCGGAAGCAGATTCAGGATGGGATCGCGGCTCAGCAAACAGCACCACAGATACGAATGTGTCAGAGGTAAGAACAACAAGGGGGAGTAGGGAGGCGTCAACGAGTCGTCGCTTGCAAGTAACCTCGTTGTGTGCAGAACGTTCCAGAGTAAAGACGCCTTTGAAACTCCTTTGTGTGCGCACGAACACCCACGATTTTCGTGGACCAAGGGCATAAGAGTTTGGTTTGCACTGTCTGGCCATGCTCAAGTGACTGAAAGTTTGACGCTTTGACGTTTCAAGTGTGAACCTGGTCCATAAGCAGGCTGTGATGGAGGACGATGACTGTGGGGCCCTTTCCAATGCGACTCCCAACACTGTTGACACGTCGAGCCGGTGCGGGGCTTGTATCTCTGAAAGGTTTCGTGTGTCCGTCTCCTTGTGAGTTGAGGTGGGTGTGAGATGAGTGGCCGTTTGGGAAGCAGCAATTGCATTGACAAGGCGACCAAATGAGGAAATGGAGGCGACACCCAATGGGATTTGGGGATCGACCAAACACCCCATGCATCGCACGTTGCAACCATTGCGTTCATTTCTTGCGCACTGAACGCAGCGTGTGCATGGCGCGTAAGGGTGGTTCCCTCCAGAGCGAACGCTGCCTGAGCCTGAGCCAGTCGTTCTGATTTCCACACAGAGCTTTCTGTTTTCTGGCGAATGCTTCACACGCTTCAATTGATTCCGTGGTCCGGGTGCTGGGCGGAGGCCAACCTTGGTGTCAACTGACACCCAACCAACGAAACCTCAGGACGAGAGGAAAATGACGACATTGTATCTCAGGTATCTCAGGCTGTTCCTCGGACACACGGACGGCAAGTCAAAGGAATTGATGAACCAGAAGCCTGGATGCTTCTGATGACACAACCAGAAATGCCCAGAGCCACTAAATGTCTCAATGACCTTCGGTTTAACAACCAAGAAGTCAAAATTTTCAATGTCTGAGAGGCCCAGGCCTCCGCCCCCCCCTTGATCCGCTGGATCTCACAAAGCAGAAGCATCGTTATGAAAGGCGCTTCGTGGCAGCAACAACAGAAGCCAGAGTTTCCTATGCGCGGCCTGATTGGTTTCATTGCCGCGCGGGGAGAGCGACACACAGCGCTGAGCCCGCCTCTCGTTGTGTTAATTGCACAGCGAAGCTACAAATGCTGCTAATTCAATGGGCTACAAACTTTTCACGCTGCTCCCGTAAATGGTGGCAATCTGCTGAGAAGTGGCGCAAGGGGGACGCACGAAAACGGCAATTGTCACAACAGAGGAAAACTCTCCTCTCGCGGATCCAGGGGTGCAGCGGCTCCAGCTCTTCAACCACCAATCCTGGATTCGATGAAGGGGAAGGGAAGACTTTCACGAGCAGGAAAAAGAGGCCGCGCACAGGTGCGTCTTGCGTTGCATCCCGGCACAAGTCAGTGGGTTGGGAATGACACCTGATTCGCTCTGGGAGAACAAGATTGAGGTCAGAGGGGCCCATGTCTTGGAGCCCCAAACTCCAATTTTTCCTGCTGCGTTGCAACTCCAGGGATCAGGACGGGCAGGCTCCAGGTCCCCTGAATCCACCAGAGCCTCGTGACGTGACGCAGACAGCGTGAAGCGGGCGTGACGGGACGCGTCGCGTCCCTGGCGGCTCTGTGCTAGAGACGCGCCCTGTAATCACACTCCGCATCACGTGATTCACAGACTCTAAATCTGCCGCTTCTGTTGTGAGGCATACGTCACACTGGGTGCGTTACACAAGGTGCGTCGTGCGTCGCGTCGGGTTTGCTGCACGCAGGGTGCGTCACGCATCGCCTGCCCGAGGACCCAATTGGTAGCTGCGTCACCGAGCAGCGCACCGTCCCACAGGCGCAATACACAACGCATCCTGTGTGAATCCAGCAGTTCGACCCCAATCCCTTTGTTATGACCCTCCTTGACGGAAATGGCGCCTGGAAGCAGCACGAGCAGTATCTTTGATCACTAGGTCCGTAATGGCGAGGGTCCTCCAATGGCGTCTTTTCCAGGATGGCGTCCGTTTTGTGATCTGGAGTGGCTTGAGTGGCGATGCGCGCATTGGCCTTTCGAAATCCGTGCCCCAGGTGAGGAGTGCGCTGCTGCTTCGTTGGGCCTGTTTCACACTGGGTGCGTTGTGTTCTTCACCCAACGTTGCACGAGAAACGGGAAGTTTCAACAGTGAACGTGGCTGCCAGTGCCCCACTGGCGCAGCTGCACTGTGATCCTGAATTCTGCACACAAACCTGCGCACGTTGTTTCTCCCAAAATGGACCAGTTGGGGACACCATTCAGGAGAACTTTCGTTCGCCCAGCGTGAAACCAGCCTCATATAGCTACCAGCTATTTTCACAAAGTTTTGATGTTGGAGAATCAGGCCTCCACCCGTATCACGCCCAATACATATCGCCTATTGTTTCCCTACTGCGCGTCATTGCCATTCGTCTTGCTGGAGATAATCAGTGTTGGAGGTGTGCGGAGCTGTGAGGCGGCGGCGCCGATTCTGAGCACGCTCCCGTGTTCACTGATAGCGATAAGCTGCAGCGGATCCAGGGCTGAGGAGAGGAGGGCCAACACCCGGAGGGGAGCAAACCCCAAACAAGAATCTACATACAGCGCGAAAGGGAGGGAGCTGTTCATACTTTGGGGTCATGGGCCACAGGCCAGATGCACCAGGCACCCTGGATCTCCCAAAGTCTCTTTTTTCACGTTCCGAAACCAGCGCCGCAAAAAGCATTACGTTCCTAGGGAGACAACAGAGCAAAAAGTACAACACACTGTGTTTACTTTTGTTAAATTTCTGCATTCGATCCGCGATCAAACGACCGAAATTACACTTTTGTTCACAGAAAAGTTGAAATCTGTAAAAACCTGAACCAATCGGGTCTTCCACGTCTCGGTTGGACTCAGAAGGATCACATTGAGAGGAGACCACCCTGCAAACAGGATCCCTGAGATGGGTTGCATCTGGCAGATCTGGGGGTGTCTATGATGAGTTTGATCTCGGCCAGACAACCCAGCGGGTGACGATTCCAAATAGGGAGACAGACGGGTCAGATCCTCCTGAAATCCTGAGGAAAGAATCACGCCATTGTCTGTCTGTTGTCTCCAGGAAAAAAAGGAATTCACAGCAGGCAACTGGACCATAGTCTCGTCGTTGGTGGGTCCCTGCATGCACACGTATGGGAGTGCCTGCTTGTCTTCCATATTGCTGAGAGATTCCAAACAAAAACCCAGCAGGTTATGAGTGAAAGCATCTGAGCTCGGTCTGTGGAGGACACCAGGTACCTCTCACAACAATAAAAATTCTTTGGCTTCAAACATGTTGGATCAATGCGTGGCCCGGGGCGCACAGATCTCCGTTTCCTCTCCACGGCGAGAGAGCGCCGCGGAGCGCTGTTTGTTCAGTGATCACTGAGTGTTTGAGAGACTCATCAATAGACACGTTCATGTGGAAATGATTATCTGCGCTGACGACCTCATTCCGTGACTGGATTTCTCCGCTCCATGGTAACGCCTGGGTCACCCTGGATACGTTGCGCGACGTCAAAATCCAGGTGCGTTGCGCCTCCCGTACAAAAAACAGACGCCACGCTGCACGCCGTGAGGATGGCGCCTGCAGGTCAAAAGATTCTTGGACCAGAGTACCAAATTTAGTTGCGATCACAGTGTATGTGCCTTTGTTCGACGGCGCAAGGTGTGCGTGGAGTGCGTGTGCGTGAGTTCCTGTGTTTTGGGTTCTTTGTTGCACCTCCGCGGAAGCTACGAAGCACTGGGTGCGTGGCGCGATGCAGGTCAATGGATGCTGCGTCGACATGAGCAGGGACGCAACGCGTGACGCTTCCGTGAAGTGATCGTCGCTGTAGCAAACGGTTCTTGACGTGTGCTTTTGATGTCGACTGCACCGCCCAGTCAAAGAACAACAAGGTGCGTGTTTGTCTGTGACCGTGTGTGCAGAGCACGGAAAGATGAAGACTGCACCCAAGAAGAAGAATTGGCTTTGCTGGTCTCTGCAAAATCAAAAACTGCTGTTGATCATCTTCTTCCACGCCTTTTGAGTGTTTTGGCACCGAAATTCTAATTTGGTTCGCAGTTTGCGCTGGCAGCCCTTGAAGGACAATGTGTCTTGGATCTGCCAGAGGTTGCATGAACGAGGACAGCTTTTGTTTACGCGGAGAGTTCGACCCACAGGTGGAAGATCTGAGCCAGGTGCCTTGGGCTGCAGCCTCTCGGTGATTTTTGGTCAAAATGAAAATTTTCGCAGCTTCTTGAGAGATAATTTGTAGACGGATACAGAGACCCTCCCTCTGCAGCCCCTGGAGGAACCACGTTTTCTGTGGGACCCTGGATCCACTTAATTCCGCGCCACAAACTGCGCAAATGAAAATCTTGATGTGAGTGGACGATGAATTTCTTGCCAAAGAACAACTGGAGAAATCGACCTCAGGAACGCTTTGATGAATGTATCCTTTTCATTTCTCAAATGCCCTCGGTTCATTTCAACGTTAAATGAGCAGCAAAATGCGTATTGTCACCGATGAATCGTCTTCATACAGACTAATCGAGTAGTTTATGACGATGTTTATGATCTTCAGCTGTTTCCTGAAAAATCGATCACTCAGATGTTCTTTTTTTCCGCAGTGTCATTGTGTCAGGACTTTGTGCACGTGGACTCCGGCTCCACAGATTGGACACTTTCCTCGCGTTCTCTCCCATTCCCAGTGCCCCAGACAAGTTGTTTCGTTCTCACTCGTATCAAGGTAGAGTTCACAGCAGAAGCGTCAGGTCCGCAGAGGCTGCGTCGAACCTGAATGCGTCAGACACTGTCCCTGCACTGACTGCACCGGTGCTGCGTCTAAATGAAAATGTGTCGTGCGTTGCGTCTCTGCACAAGTCCCACTCCGTCAGTGCTCGAGACAAAATAGACTGCATGCGTTGCTTCCCTTCACGGTGGTGCATTCAAACTTGCATCAGGCACTACGTCCCTCTTCTCCGTGGGCACCGCGTTTTCACAACGCCCCCAACGCAACGCTTCTTCCGGTGTGAACCCGGCGCCCCACTCTCTGCTCTCGTTCTGTCGTCGCCCTGCGGGATACTTGTCGGATTCACACAATGGATCCTCGGCGAGTCCGCTCACTTGGCTGTCCGCCCCGCGCGTCCCGTGCGTCCCGCAAATTAGTCCAATTGACACGACAACGGGAAGACGACGGCAAATATTTGCTCGGCTCGTAAGTGATGGATTGTGTGAAGTTTTGTGTGAGACTGAAGCCGGGCGCACGCTGGGTGCGTCCCTGGACAAGTGTTGGCGCACATGCACTGGATGTGTCCCAACACACCGGTTGCGCGCTTGGTGCGCACTGCATGTGCCCCTGGACACGTTGCTCGTGCACACTGGATACGTCCTTGGATACGTTGATCGTTCATGCACGTGTCGCTGACTCGACTCATTCGGACAGGGACGTGACGCTTGGTGTGTTCACAATGGGGAGATTTAGCAAATACGTGCAGTGGAATTCCAATGTGCCCTCAATACATGGCTGACAACATGACCTCCTTCGGCCCATCAATGTGGAGACCGAGGTCAGCTATGCCATGACCATATTTGGCAGATCAGGCAGAACATACCAGACATTTTTCACATGTGTTGTGAGTGATCCATGGAAATTACGCCTGGTGGTGAGCAGTGTTGTAGGCAGCAGTCTACCGGGCGTATTTCAGACAAGCATTGCTAAATCTCCCCACTGTATGACAAGGAAACGTGGAAAACCGTGCAGCGTGCACGTTTTCCATGTCAGGACCACGCAGCGTCGTCCAACAGACCCACATCCTGGGTCCAGGGTCTGGACAGGTCGGTGTCTAGGGGAGGAAGACGCCCGTTGGATGTTGGACGCAGGATGCAACGCAGGACAAAACCCGAGCCTGAACCGAACCACAGCAGTTCTGCGTTTGCGTCATGCTAAAACGTCCAATTTTGCTTGTTTCGAGTACATAACGCAGGACGCTTGACGCAACATGACGTAGGACGCGCCCATCGTGAATGCAGCTTCAGCAGCTCTGCTCTGCGCATGCTCGAGTATTTGCACATTCATAACGCGATTATCGTCGCTAAGCCGCGGCTCTGCGCCGAGCCCACGCCTTTGTCGCGTGCTGCAGCCGATAGCCATCGCAGGATCCCCGAGTTTCATAAATTCCGCTTTCTGCTCTTCAGTGGGGAACAGATTTGCAATTATGATTTCTGCTCATGCTGAAACAGGTTCTTGACACATCTTCAGTGTGGGTCTGAGATTGCAGGAGATCAGAGAGATAATTTGGATCTGGCCCTTCTGGACGAACATGGCAATACAGAATTCTACACCGGCGAGTGGGTCAATGGAACCTTCTGATCGTGGGAATAATTGGGGCGTGGATGTTTTCAAGGTCTTGAGAGACCCACACCTTTTGAGCCCCTGGATCCAGCACCAGATCGACTTGTTTACCTATGTTTCATGCGCTTGCAGACTTGGAAATATGCATTCGGTGTACAAACATCACAAAAGGCACATTAAGCGCGACGTTTGAAATCACCCGTCGGAGCCCCGTCGCGTCAACGTCGCGTGAAAATTGCTATTTCGACGTTCACGCGTCGCGTCATTTTGCAGCTGTCAACGTCGTGCTTAATCTGCCCAAAGATATTTTCTTCAGCGAAGATTTCCCTTTGCAATACGAGTTTCTGTGTGTATGTGTGACAGGCACGCAAAGCGTTTCCCCGCGATTTGACAGTGAGATGCAGGTTTCCGTGTAGACGCGAAAAGGAAATGGCAGCTTTGATATGATTCCACATTCACTCGCTGGAAATCACAGTTTCAATGCCTCGCAGGGGGCCAAGGCAGCGGTCACACCAGATGCGTCTCATATTGCGTCCCTGCGCGCGTCAGCACTGAGCGTCACTGAGGCATTGCAACGCCCATTGACGTGTGCAGGGACGCAACCCACAGCGCGTCCGGCGTGAAGCAAGCGTGAGTCCCTCGGGGGATGTGCTGCGTTCATATGTCTTCATTTTCTCGTGACAGTCAGAATCTCCGGCCTAGACGCGCCGGTTTTCAATGAAGTCAATGTAACATAAATTTGTGACAATGGGGAGCGGGGGTCGGATTGACAATAAGGCCTCGGAACGAGCCACACACGAGAGCTGCTCGCGGAGCGTGGTGAGAGACCAGGTTCACACTGAACGCTCTTCCGCTCTTGTGTCATCAAGGGACAGCAAATTTCCTGACAAGCATACTGGCACGGTGTCCCCCACCACCTTTTGGGGTCCACTATACAAGTATTGGTTCGCGTCTGTTCGTCTGGAGCGCAGAGGTTGTCGATCGTCCTATGTGTGTACGTGTGTGTGGTGTGCGTGCGCGTGTGTGTGTGTGTGTTAGTGTTGCGATTGGCCTGCTTTGAACCGGACGCGTCAGTTTGCTTCCCACGAAGCGGTATTCAGGTGACCTGGAGAATACGTGCATGTGACTTTTTGAACCAGAGGGCCACGTGGGCCCCTGGAACTTGCTCCAGAGATTTTCTCCTACTTTTGAGCCTTGGTTGGAAACAATACGCACGACATATCCTGTGTGAGCCACTTGGCATGCGCTTCACACTAAAAGCCCCGTGCGCTGCGTCAACGCTTCCGTTACTGCGTCGTCTCGACGCAAAGCACGACCGCATCCAACGTTCCCGACCCTCACCGCCCCACACAGCACAGAAGCTGCTTCGCTCCCCGTGCTGCCTCCCGCGCGGCGCACGGCGGACGGGACGACTCCGCGCAACAAACTTTATCAGCTTCGGCCGCTCGGCGCCCAAACCCACTTCTTGCCAGCAACTTCTCGTGTCACTTTCACTGCACGCTTTTCATCATATTGTGGGCTGCGTCGCCGTGTGTGGATATATTGGAGGTTTAGGTGCGCATATTTTGATGGATTATGGGTGGGAGACTGAGCGCAGGGAGGAATGGATACGTCACCGCCGTACCGCACGGATCTGCAACACGGGGTGAGTGTTCTTGCATTGCGTGCTTGGACGTGCACGGATTTTCCTGGACGTCCGTTCGGTTTTCATACCCCGGTGCAAGGTGTGTATCTCACGCTTGCGCCATACAGGATCCTTGGATCCCGGTTTCCGGTGCGTCTCTCTCGCACTTGCGTTTGTGCGTGTTGCGACCACTTGCGATGCACCAAATCTGCAACTTATGCAGGTGTGCAATCTTCAGCGCATCTGGAACGAAGAGGGTCCGGATTGGCAATTCATCACGAAATTGCAACATCTCCCTGCGTGAAGCAATTTTGTTCTTGTGAACAGCGTACAGACCAGCACAGTGAAATTGCACGAACAAACATCGTTGTGTGCAGAAACACTCCACGCGCGCTGTTTGTTTTGCTCAGCGCAACAATTCCTTTTCAACCGACACGCTGAAGTAACGAGGAACCTCGTCGTGCTGCAGCTGACAGGTGCGACTCAGCCTGAGGGCGGGTCACGGTGGCTGCGTCATGCGCTGCGACGCTGTCTCAGGGTCGCGTCACAGCACCAGCGTCATGCGCTGTGTACGAGAGTCGACGCTGGGTCAGGGCAAGTCCGCAGTGGACGCTTCATGCGCCACGTGCCTGTCCGGCACAGCCTCAGGGTGGGGTGTCCCTTCAAAAGTCACAACTGGAGGCCATATCAGCGCAGCAGCCTCACAGCCTCCACAGGGACGCAACGCGTGACGCATCCAGCGCGACCCCGGCCCGACAGGTGAGCAAGCTGCGTCTGAGGACTGTACACGACACACCCACTTCCAGCTCATCTCCAGTTTCACACTTCGTGCGCACGCAAGTATCCATCCGTGTATGAACGCCATTGTTACTTCTGCAGCACCAGCTGCAGCTGCAGGAAACATTAGGCAGATTGCTTCCTGCAGAAAGAACACTCAACAAAGATTTGCTTTTCACTGCAGCACAAAGAGGCCCTTTGATCACTACAGGGGTTCCCCAGTTCCGCTGTATTGTCGCGCCCGTATTTTTCACCCAACTCACACCAATCGGAAATGGTGGCATCCAGTGTGTGAACCCGGTTAACAGAATAAGGGATCCACAGTGCACGTGTGCCGGGGAGATCATTCAGATTCACTGTGTCTTCCCATGGAAAGTGTCGAGATGCTGAGTAACGGATCGGTCCTCCAGGTCCTGCCCTCCCAAGACAAGCTGCCTTCTTGGTGCACTGAAACCAATATATGGCAACAGAAAACGAAATTTGCTGCATACTTTTTCGCGCAGACAGCGTCCAGTGTCAAACGAACCATCGTTGCTGCAAGTGTTCGGTTTGCAGCACAACACTTGAGGACTCAAGCCGGTGTCAAACTTGAAATCTGAGCAGCAGCAAACGAAAACCTTGGGGACCTGGCTCCATGCAGAACGCGGTACACACCCCTGTGAACTCCTCACAAACACACAGTGTGAGTCGCTCTGGAGACAGGAAGGCGCGCGCAGTTGAGGAATTTGACGTTGCGTCTGAACTCTCAGACACACATCGCTCGAGATTTCGATTTCAAACGCAAATGAAAACCACAAATCAGAAGCGAATTTCATCGACGAGCTTGTTTTCAGATAGAAATGAATACACGTGTGTCAGGTTGTTGTTAGGAACGACTGAACAATACTGCACAGCTGTGTTCACTGGCCTCTGATTGGCCAGGGTCTCACCAGACGCGTCCAATCAACGGGTCTGCGTGGACTGAGGAACGCAGTGCCCAGCGCTCTGTACGGAGACACTGCACGTGACGCACTCAGTGTGAACATGGGCGGAACTTGTGAAACAGCTGGTTTCTCTATGAATTCTCACTGTTCAGCCGGGGTTCACAGGGGATGCGTCAGACGTTGCGCTGAAAGCGATGCGCACCCAGTGTGAACCTCGTCGTGTCTGTTTTTTCAACAGTGAAATGTTTTTGTCCATCAGTGTGCGTTGGCTCAGGAAAGCTGTTCTCCAAAAGCAGATTTGACTTGAGCGTCCCTTGGAAGTTTGCTCTCCACGGGATCTTGTCGCGTCTGATCTCGGCTCTGTTTCCCTCAGATCCCACCGAACTAGCGGGACCCGTGGAACTGCAGCCGATCTGGAGACGGATCTTGAGGAGAGGTGCCTCCTCTTGCAGTCGGATTCAGAAGGGAGGGGCAAAACATGATTTCTCTTTGGAATTTCACTGAGTGAAATTTGTCCAAATTTGGGGTTCACTCTTTGGAGCGCACACCCGCGCTACCAGTTTTTGGCCGCACACCGTCACACACAATGTTGGCGGGAACTCTTCCAAGCACTTTACAACCTGGCTCCTCCACAGGTGGGAGTTCTTGTTTCGTGAGGTTCACTGTCCGTCCTCAGCACATTCGACGCCCGCATCCGCCAACGCTGGCCCCGCCCCTGCGCCTTCCGCTCCCTGATCTATGTTCTTGTCATAAACATCTCGCGATGCGGCGCGGACGGAAGATAGATGGGGCTCCGTTATCGATGAGATTCTCCAGTTGAAAATGTTCCCATTGAAATGGCTCTGATGACTTGACCGTCACCGCTATTCGTCTCACTCGGCGGCGAGTCGCTGCTGGAGAATGTGGCTCGGGACAGACAGACCGCAGAGGCATTGAGGAATGATTCTCAACCTGCGAATCACAAGAAAAGGGAATTGAAAATGCCTGTGAGGTGCTTTGCTGCTTTGCTGAACCAACTCAGCGACCACTGGTCTGGAACAGGGTCCAAACGCACGACGTATCCAATGGGACTTCGGCCGAAAGGATTGTCTCACTGGTCTAGTGCATTCAGCTCGGACAGTGACCGCGTCTGTCAATGACGCAGAATTTATCCTTTTAGCCGCCAAAAGCAAACTTTTCCACCCTTTCTCCTGGGGCGGGTGATGAATCTGATCAAGACGACCCTTGGTGGAAGGCCACGTTCTTCGTTTCAACCACAGAACAAGGGCACGACATATTCTGGGGGTTGGGAGTCTCAGGCCCCGTGGGTCGTCGCCTCTGGCTCCCCTCCTGATCTCACTGTAAAATTCCACAGTGAGTGACAGTTGTTGCGTGATTCAACGGAGAACGAGGCGGAAGCGGGTCAAAGGCCACTGAGCGACATTACACCGTGCCGGCACAAGGAGAGAGTGGAATTCCGAATGATGGGTATTTATTTCAGGGGAAAGTGAAGTTGTTGTTGGGGAATGTGGGATTGTTCCTCTCCGTTGTCTGACGACCCTTGCTCACGGGTGGAGGAACCAGAACTGGCTGATCATGCAGGGAGACACGGAGCGGCTCGTGCCCACGGAGTTGTGTCAACATGGGCTTTATCTGTTGGGCACAGGTGCCTGGATCCCGCTGCCCCCGAGGGATCCACCGTCACCGCCCAAGGATCCACCCCGCCCACGGTGTGTGCACAGTGGAATATTGCTTCCTGAAGCGGCAGACCTGATGGACCTCACTGTTTGTCTTCGCGTGCGATGTCCCGGGACGCTGAAGAAAAAAACATTCATTGGACGTACACGAAACCAGGACGAGTGCAGACCCAAGTACACGGGTTCATGTTAGAGTCAACAAGTAGCAACATAAAGCGGGTACTGTTCTTTTTGCATCACGAAACCTGAAGCCAGAATCCAACAGGCCAGTATCTGTGCGTCCAAACCCTCAGCACCCTGGACCGACACCCCACTCCAACTTCAAGTCACCCAAAATATGTGCAACCCCTAAATCACCATCCGACACGAACAAGTCCTGTGCATGTTCCATTTGCTAAGGTTGAGAAGTGCAAGCAGAGCCATCTCTAACCACCCTGTGGAGCGGCCCCTGCCCCTCACCCATCGTCCCCACGTGGCAGCTTCTCGGCTGCGTCTCTGAATGCGTGTCAAGTGTCCGGAGCAGCAATAACAATCAGGCGGGTCCGGGGCGGCGCGGGGCCCAGGTGAACAATAACCGCGCCTAATCTCCTCTTTATTTGTCCTCTCACTCTCGTAGCCCTGATGTCCAGGGGCAGAGCCGGGGTTCGGTACAGGGAGGGTCCCAACCGCCTCCCGGTCACACACACACACACACACACACACACACATACACACACACACACACACGCACACACACACACACACACACACACACACACACACTAGTACACACGGGACCAACCTAGTACATTGGTGACAATGAAGCACG
>JAAUXT010100085.1_pt1 | contig 26959 bp, 25 predicted proteins | sample 7278171 | NCBI WGS metagenome assembly JAAUXT01 (sample SAMN14350112, study PRJNA611818) | marine sediment metagenome | isolation source: surface marine sediment (1.8m) | place: French Polynesia: Moorea | collected 2018-08
CAAAAATTAACGCATCCCTGTGTGGCCACCCCGAGCGTTAATGCGTGGTTGACGCGTGGTTGACGCGCGTCAATTATTGACGCGTTGCTCTGTGTGGCCGCCCCTTTACATGTTCGCTGAGAGCATCTCTGTGCGACACGTTGTGTGATCCCTGAAACACGATACGGCACCGAGGAGCTCTGCGGCTCGAGCCGATCTGATAGGTTTGAAACTCGAGTCATTGCGTGTTGCCGCAAAATCAGATACCCGACCATTTTCCCAAATTCACAGATGATTTAGTGCAAACTCCAAGGCCACTACAAGGTCAGAATAGACTGGACAATGCAGAAGAGTGAGAACTGTATTCAGATGTTTTGGTGAAAAACTCAAATGTTTGCCCATCCAACCGGAGTCGCTGGTTCTGAGTTTGTTCCGCATCCTTCGCCCTGAGCGCTGAATGAACCTATCAATTGAGCGCGGACTGACAGAGCATGAAGCGGTGGAGGTTGAAATTGATAGCAATCACTGCATGCGCATTGAAATATATTTCACTTGGCCTGATGCTGAGATTCACTGAGGGAATTTGTCTCTTTGTGCGGATCCTGAATCGCTGCGAAGTGTCCAAGTCTCGTTTGCGCCACATCTTCACATGGAAGCAGAAAAGGGAGACCGCGTTTCAAAGAAGACATCAGTTGCATCCGTTCAAAAACAAACAAACAAACAAACACATGCAGTTGGTCCGCACAACTCCCGTGAGAAAATGTCTTGGAATCATCTGTCCAGTGAGGGATCAGCCAAACCTGATTCAATCGGTGGATCCGCAGGTGAATGATTTTCCCTTTCTTTGGAGACAGCCAGCCAACCCATGATATGTACATGTGGGAAAGATAGATTCAAACATCAAGATTGTCATGCTTTGAAAAGATAATGCACACTGAACCCCCATTTGTCTAAACCCGTGCATGGCCCACAGACAGTGGAGAAAGAGAATATTTACTTGACCGTTAGGTGCAGGAAACCTTGAAAATGTTCTGAATTTAAATCGTTCAAAGAAACAACCTTGTGTTGATTTTTAGTTCTGAACAGTAGCTTCATTGTCATGAATTCAGCTTTGTGAAAAAATTGGTTGAGTTTGAGTGAAAAGGCACAGATAGGGGCTTGTCATCCACGTTGAGACTTGATTTAGCAAGAACAGGCCGGGTACTTTGTGGGGAGAAAAAAGCTCTATTCGCGTTTACTCTCTGCATCACTGCCTCGTCTCAATCACAGAGATGAAAAAATTGCCAAATTGGCAAAGCCACTGGTAGCCAAACAGATGAAGACTCCGATTTGAGTTTCTTCTCTTTTTTCGAGTCATGTGTAATCTTTTATATCAAGTTTGATTTGCATGCTTCCCACAATGTGAGGTCTATTTGCAAGGTTGCTGAGGTGAAAATGGATATATTTAAGAAAGCAAACAGAAAACTGCCAAGGAAGTGCGTATTTCTGAGCCTCAGTGCGTAACTTCAAATAACACCACACGCAAACGAAAACAGCAAACAATGAAGTGTCGTTGTAAGTTTCGTAGGTGGCCAAGGTGCACGAGTATAAAAACCTTGGAATGATGAAAGACTTCCCACTCAGTGCACTTTTTCACTGTTTCCTTGATGTGGGGGCACCGCAGGAAGAACCTAAAGTAGCAAGTCTCACCAACTTTATTGCAGTTTCTGAGGACTTTGCAATCTTCATCAGCATAACCAAGGGCAATCCAAACCCATGGTCTTTGGAGTCTAATTATGGCTTTTAAATTGAGTTGAGGACTTTGTCTTTAATCATTGAAAATAAAACCACGGGCCAAGAAAACTTTGTTTCGGGCCAAACGATAATTGTGGTTCTTCAAAACAAAGCGCTGCGAGAGATAATGCAATCAGCATGCAGAAGTGTGGGACCACGTTTGAATCTGAACAGCGAGGAGGAAACTGCTCAGTTTAGGTGGAATAATGAAGCTCCCCATTCAAGCAAAGAGTGCATCATCAAACGAGCTAAAGATAGCTGGAAATGAAAATATTTGATTTCCTTTGCTTTCAATGGACCACTAATCTTGTTTGTTTGTCTGGACATTTGAGCTTTTGAAACGGTAATGTGCAACGTTGAGTATTTGTGCGTCTGTTTAGCGGCGGGCACAGGTGCGCATTTGCACAGGTTTTGATGAACTGTTGGAATTTCTTTCCACTGTTTGTTGGTTATTGTATTTTGACAGAAGATGCAAATTGAAAGTTTTGCCCCATTCAAAATAATGGCTGAAATAAGTTCTTTGCCTAAGCCGCACTTTCCGTACACACTCTCAAAGTGTGTTCAACTCACCCCAAAGTTGCAGCTGAATTGTGATGTTGCAAACAGAAGGACTTCAAACTTTCAGTGACATTTTTGAATATTTTTACAACGCTTAATGTCCCCTCAGTAGGGCATGTACGTTTTCCTTCAAAACTGAGACTGAAAGCACTCGGGTTAGATTACCTGGGCAAATCAGCTGGGGTCAAAAGCCCCAGCCGGGGGCTGAAGAGGGTACTGGTATGTTGGAGATGTCAGAATTAGTTAAGGACTCTCTGCCCCGTCCTGTCTGCGCAGAGGTGGCTTCTTGGCCAATGCACACACAATGCTGTCAACGTTCCTTTCTGCATCTCGTACTCACGACTGTGGCAAAATCAAGGGAGATGCACCAACCGAGTCAACGCGACAAGAGAAGCATCAACTGGTCCTTGAATTACTGACAACACGAGCACTTGGGTTCGGTCTGCCAGCACTCTTCCAGTCTGCAGTGTTGTGAATCTGGGGTCAAACCACTGTTTGAAAGAAATATCCGTGCAGTTTTGCAACAAAACAGCAACAGTGATCTTAGTCACAGTGCTGAGTGCAATACACAGTTACTGTACAGAGGCTGTTTCTTTTTTTAAATTTTAGCCTTTCGGCATTTGGTTTGGAATGCAGTCGTAATTTGGTGCAAAGAAATTCTTGCAACTGCAGATTAGTTCAATGCGGGACCCATCAAATTGGAATTTAACTTCCACTTAGTACTTTTACAGATACAATCTTATCTGAATGCAGCATTGCCTTTGGTTTCTGGCGCAAGGTGATTTTTCCATTCTTCTTGGTGCCTATCTAAATTCCATCTAGAGTTTGGGAGGGATTTGAAAGTCACAAAATCTCAGATGTCCGTCAGTGGAAATGACCAAATCTGAATCAGAAAGCAGGTGAGCCTTTGAAACAGTTGCTAAGTAGCGCTGTAAAACTAACAGGTGGTTCGTTTGCATTTCCCATTCACTGCATTGAAAACAAAGTCAGCGCCCAAAAAGAAAAGCTTGTGATTGAGTTTTATTGGGGGAAGTGAAAAGAGCAGGACAGGACATCGTTCTGCCCGTGATTACCGGAGGAACGCAGCTCAACAGATGGTCGCATAATAACCCCGTCAAACATTGTGTCGCCCTGTGGAAAAAAAGACAAAATCACCTGGGAAATGCGCAATCTGACAGGATGTCGAGGCTGTTCACCCTCGATGGGTCTGTCCTTCAAATTTAACTCGTCGAATTTCCTTCTGCCCTGGTTGTGACAGACTGAGTTTTGGGATACGATTCTGCAGGTTTCCTTTTGTGGCAGTTTGATTTTGAAAAGACGCCAAAAATGCACTTTCGCGACGAGAATTTTGACAGCGACCACAGTTGCTACTCGTTCTGCCAAGAAGTGCCAATTCCTCAGCAAAAAGAGACAGCCACAATGGTCTGTTGGTTTAAACAAGGAGGCGCGCCATATTTCAATTTCTGTTTGTAAATTGCATGTCTTCAATTTTCCTTTCGTCACTCCCACCAATTTTGAATTCATCAAAAGTCGCGGGGTGTTTTGCTGTTGCGCAGTTCCAGCCGAACCAAGGTTCTGCTGACATGTGTCAATTCGTTCGTCCCCAAGTCTGGCGCAGAAAAAGTACGCACACCCTCAAAATTGAAAATTGGTAGCTTTGTGGAATCTTGCATGACAGACTTGATCCACAATCAGATAAAATTATACCTTCAAATCTTAACCATATGTTGCTTTCAGTTGGCGCTCAAAAGTGACCTTGCAACATTTTGAATAATCTTTTCAAATTTTTGTGTCTGGAGAAGGCTCAGCCCAGCGTCACCCGGCTGTGCTTTCTTGAGCATTTGACAAGATTTTCTCCTCTGTTATTTCCGCCATGTGTCCACTTCTCACCAAGGTTCATGCAGTAGCCGTTTTCCACAGATTTGCAAGATCCTCAGTCTGCGACAGACTCAAGCAACAGCAAAGGGATAGTTCGCAAACTTTAGAGATGCAAACACTTGTCTCCCTTTTTGGCACAATCTGATGATCCTGCAAGACGGTGTTTTTTTGTGGGCGACGCTCAGGCTTTAATCTGTGCGAAGTCGTGTGATCAGGCAGTAAATCAGCTCCCGAACGTGCTTTTCCGCCAATTTGGGTCCGAGGCCTGAGTAAAAGGGCAAAACACACAAACCACACATTCCCTCCCTCCAGGAGTGAGTGATTTGAAGTTTGTGAAAGAAAAGAAAAGCAAAGAAAAGCTGATGCCTCTGTCTGTCTGTGAGGTGATGCGTGGAAAGTTGCGTGTCACAATTGGAAACAGCGAGTGCAGCGCCCAAACGCTAAAATGAAATCTGGCTCGTATTTGAAGCAAAACAACGGTCCTCTGGCAACTTTTCAAATGTTCAAAATTTTATCAATGGTGAAACAGGTTCCTCAATTGGATTTGGGTGAAAGTGGTGTCAGGTGAGGTGAGGAAGTTGTGTGCCACTGAACATTTCAGATCAAGTGCGATTTCATCTCCAAAGTGCTGGGAACTTGAAAATTGAAAGCGCCGGAAGATTCTTTGTGTCCGCAACCTGGCTAAGACTGCCCTCCAGCACGCAAAATATCTCTGCAGAAGAAAGTGAATAATTTGATGTTTGATAACACATTCTTTTCCTAGAGTTCTGGTGATAAGTGTGCTGACAACCGAGGCAACAGCGTCTTGCCAGAAGTGCTTTTTGAAAATGGATGTACACAAGAGATCAGGAAACATATGAAAAAGTCTTTTCCTTGAAAGGAAACCTCCATCAGAAGAGCTTGTAAAAGGTCGCAGGTACAAGGTACTTGAGCCTTGTATTTGGCTGTAATACATTTTTCTTCAAGAATGACACAAGGTGGGCAATTTTCCAATTTCCTGATTGCTCGTCCGAAAAGGTTCCATTCATTCCATTGTTAAATTCATCAATTTAATCCCAGTACGTACTTGCATACACCTAACGCACCTCGCGCAATCTCACCGCACCTCAATCGGGTTCTCATGAGCAGAAAAACCAGGTGAAGTGGAATCTACATTTCTGCTCACGGTCAGGAAATTGTAACCTGTGAGAACAATTGAGGGTGATTTCAATTTTCCGTCTCTTGGCTTCTGGTGATTCAAACTTGTGCTTTGACCAGAATTTCAAGTTTCCCAATTCACTTTTTGAAATCGATTGAGCTTTGAAAGACGCTGAGAGGCCAGAGCTTGAGGCAGGAGGACCTCTGGACAATGCTCCGACATAAGGTTGCTCAATGCCAAACAGAGTGCAGTGGAAACTTGACGGAGGAGAGGCAAGAAACACGATGAACTTTCCTTGTCAACCTCGTCAACAAGACTTTGATGTCCTCTCCAGTATTGCAGAGCACAACTTTTCAATCGTTGCTCTGTGATGTCACAGATGCTGAATGAGACTCAAGCAGTAGATTTGTCTTCTTGAGTTTCCAAAACTTTTGAAGTCATCATGTGGTTGCTCTCGGTGATGTCACAAAGCCGTGAGCACCTTGAATCAAATCCCCAGTTTTGTTGGCCGTTGCACAACTGACAGGTCGGCGGTGTTCAGATCTCTCAGAAAACACGTCCTAAGTCGAAGCTAATCTGACCAAAAGTTGACTTCAAGTGGAGGATAACATTTGTCAATGAAGGCTTATTTTTCATCGAGGAAATAGGAAGAAGGACTTCCCAGGTAGGTCGTTCGTTTAAGAGCTGGGGCATGCTTTGATGTGTAAAACTCTGCGTCCAAAGAACCAAGTGAAATTTAAATTGTTTCCTTTTGACCAAACACTGCGTGCTCCCAGTGCCGCCTGGCTCTGCTTTTCTTTCTCAGATCTCTGAAGTTCAACACGTGAACGATTGTGTCAGGGTTTGGAGAACGACACCTCTTCCCTCGTGTTCCACGCAAATCAGACTCGTGGTTTATCCCCTGCTCGTGGACAGATGTGAACGATGTTGGGCGCCTGCGCCTCGCAGCTGGACTCCGGTTCCTCTCCTCGGGAGCTCGACCCCCGGAGCGCACCGACGCTTTGATGCGCCGAGCCGCGCGCAGACGAGCAACAAGTCAAGCTTCGAGTCGCGTTCAGGTTGTTCGGAGCGAGTTCATTGAAGTAACTGGCTGTTTTTGCAAACAGAAACCAAGACAGGTTGGCAAAAAGGGGATTTTCTTGGGATCAAGAAAAGCAGGACTGTGGTTTCAAGTTTTCGCGTCTTCAGGAAAAGAGCCTCGCAGAATCCCATCAGAAAAACCACAAGGAGGGATCGGGTGTCTCCGAGCTTTGAGGGATAACGTTGCCCCGGAAGTTGTGACCATTGAGGGTCAGGCTCAACAGAAGGCTCTAAGCCACAAACACACAATCGACCCATTCAGACTGGTTCACGGGGTCACGGGTATTACAGTGCGACTTCCAACCCCAGACGAAACCCACGCAAATGGAGACTTTGATCAACCCGTCAATTTTCCCAAACCTGCTGCTGGTTCTGCTGAAGATTTCTGTGGAAGGATGCTGATGCTGATGCTGATGTGTCTCTGACGCAAAACACAACCGCCTTTGTCCCCGGGTCAGGTAAATATTTTGTAACCCGAGATTTGAAACCATTTTGAGGCCATCACCAGTCGGAGACCCCGATCCCCAAGCTGATGAAAATATCAACCGCAAATTGGTCAGCATTCAAACTTGAAAATTGCTCTGTAATTTACTGGGAACAATGTGAGAAAAAAACAGTGATTAGGGATGAGTGATGTTCGCAAAGGTTGCATTGTGAGGAGATGATAGGTGCCATTTTGAGCAGGGGTCCCCTGCAGAGTGAAACAACGCGGCGGCCGCGGGTTACGAGCATCGAGTGGCCGAGGGGGAAGGAGCCTCAAGGTCGACGGTGCAATGTTGCACGACGGGGAACAAGGTTGCGCACTGGGCCACCGGACTGCAGCACTCTGCGGTCATTGTCTGCCGGACAGTGTCCAGCAGACTCATAAATATTGCTGCCAACCAGCCCCGCGACCTCCGAGAGATGCGACGTTTGAACAAAGTGCCCCAACTGGGCCGCTTTGTGCCTCAAATGGATGGGAAGAGCTTGAAGGTCTCTCAGTGGAAGAGACGTCTTGGGAGTGAACGACTTTGCGCAGTCAGTTGAACTCTGCAACGTCAATTCAAAACCTCGATGGGTCTTTGCGATGTTGCAAGCTTCAGGAATCGTGAGAAGAAGCTTTTTCTTCATGTTGCTGTCTCCGACTCCTCCCGATAAATTCTGCAACAAGCAAATGGATCGGCTACAGTTTTGACCTCATCTTGTCCGACATTCCAACGCTTTTCACTCGAAATTGGTAATTTGCTGTGGGATGCTCCGCTCTTTGTCCTCAACAATAGTTTCAATCATCATAAACCATCCGCACTCAATCTCACTCCAAACCTGAGACTTGGAAAAACGTCAATTTTAAATCAAGTCTATTTTTTTTCCTCTCGCTTTTCACATTGCATCTGAAAAGCCGTCGTGAACGGCGCAAGTGTTCAAAACTGTTCTCACAGTCTGATTTTGTCACACAGCTGTTCCCAAACCTGTGTTGTCTTTTCACACGGGGAAAGAGAAAGACACAGCAGTGAGGATTTGAAAGTGACCATTGGCTTCAATCCAGATGAGTTTACATGGAGAGTGATGAATGGGTTTCTGCTTTGTCCTTGTCTGAACTGAAGTACATGGATAATCTGCCATTCTGTGTGTTTGTCCACAGCAGTAATTGGATGGGCAATCTCTTGATATTGCTTTAATCTGCAGCCCAAATACTGCGAGGCTACACCGAGGAGAGCGTCGGCAAACACGCCTAAACTTTCCTGTGGGTCGACGTTTTCTTTTCCCGTCTGCTTTCTTTCCTCCAAGTGAATTCCAAGCCTCGTACCAAAGTCTGATGGCATCTTTATGCTCAAGATACGTTAACTTTCATGGACGTGGAAACATCTTTACGGTGTGGCTCGCCTGGCTTGTCAAACTCTTCTTCTGTTTGTTGCAGCGGTCTTCTCAAGTTACAGAAAAGCTTGAGTTTCGATCTTCAACAAATCCCCTGGCAAAGATTTCGGGTGTTTCCTTTGTCTCGAAGACCTCTTGGTGGAAATTTCTGAAGGATCTTCACCCATTAAAAACATTCCTCCCACTAAATCTCCGCTTGGCTCCTCTTGTATTGAAACAAATTTTAAGGGGTGATTTTAACGCAATTACTCTCTCGAATTTCCAGGAGCGACACTGGTTCCGCAGCACAGGAGCCTGAATGAAGGTTTCAAAGTGTAAATTGCGGTCTCTGTACTTTCTAATAATACTTGAGCGTTCCAATTTCGAAGTGTAACATTACAGCAGAATGTCAATAAGTACAGAGATACCCACTGGCCTTGGCACCACATTTCTCAGCCCAAACTACAGGGGTTTGAGAAATTTACTGCAGAATCTCTGATGAATGGTGGGCGGATGGGAGAGACGGTGGGTGCTCTTGGCAGCGGCGCGGGTTCACGTCTCACCCATTCGGCCAGAAGAGAATCCGTAATTGCAGCGCTTTGTCTTCAGAGCCGTGGTTACCTTGTTCGGGGATGAGGAATGGGCGTCGTCAGCGCTGCGATGTTCGCCCCCTGCAGAGTACCGGGGGACGCGCCAAGGAGGCTCGGCACAGGCGCACGTGTGCTTTGGCTGCAAATATGGGAACGATCTTTTATGAACACGTGAAATTGTTGGGGTGTTTTTGTGGTTCCACCACAACTTTTTGTCACTCGCTGATAAAATTACTTAGAAGTGAACTCAAGTTGTGCCAAATGCGTGTGAGGCCTTTCGCGAAGACATTGCTCCCAGTTGTAAAGTGGCCAATGCGCGAGAACGAGAGTTCAAGGATCAGCCCGGTGGATCATTAAATTTTCGAAAGGAGTCTTGTCACCACTTGGTCAACACAACCCGTCGGGTCTGTCCCCGGTCCGCACGGTCCGCCGGGTCGCGCTGCGCTCCCCTCGCGGCCAGATTGAGGTCGCAACCCGACTTGTGAACCGGCGCCCCCGATCCCACCGCGGGAATCCCACCGCAGCGAATTGCACGGAAACATTACCGTTACGCGCTGGAAAATGGCGCTGACACAAACCCGTGCGCCCTGTACTCAAAGCACTTAAAAATTTCCAGTCACTGAGCTTCAAACAGTTCTTGTGTCTGCGCAATCTTGAGCAGGAGATATGGGTTAAGTATGAGGTTTTCACAGCACGACGCAAGGCCCGGGTCGCTCGTTGAGCAGATAAGCTTCTTCCGTGGACGCAGTTGGACCCAGCTCGCTCCGAGGCTTGTTCTTCACACATAAATAAGGGCGCTTTGTGGACAGGAGCTTGTGTCGCTTTGCAAACATACGGGTCATTACTGCACGAAGTAATCATATTCTCGCGCAGTGTTGGACCATCAATCGCGAGAGAATCGTAAAAATTCTGTCAGCCTGGAAACGTTCATCACGTGCGCTGTTCAAACATGGAGAGACCGTTGGTAGGACGGAGGGTTGCCTGGTGCACTGGGTCACGCCAGACAAGCTGGGTGGAAACCGTTGCAAGGCACTGGAGAGATCAGTGCAACGACAGAGGAGCCAACCTGCAGCCCTGAACATTGAGTTTGACAACAGACAACAAAACAGATGACATCAATGTCTTGACCTGACCTTCCAAAACACTCTCATGGTTTTTTTTTGCTTGACTCAAACATTTGTGAACAAAATCACCACTAACAGACAAGGATTTATTGAAAAATATAAATCAGTACATCTCGGACAAAAAGAATGGAAGCCTCTTCAGAGCGCATCCCATTCACAGCAAAATAAATATTTCCACTTGTTTAGCTCTTCGCTTTGCAACAGGTAGCATTTAAAATCTGCACCTGCCTCACATTTGAACTCCACTCGGCTAAATACGTGGCCGCTTTTAATAGAATAATTTCACGGGGTTGGGAACTGTTAATGCATCTTACAAATGGTCGGTGAGGACGATTCAGAAGGGTTCGTGGACTTCACAAAAAGGACACTGCGAAACACCAGCTGCACCGGTTCAGTTTCCAAAGCACAGGTGCGGTTAGCTGAGTCGTGGGCTTGTGGGGTCACAGTGTCCGCGCTGGAATCCATTTGCCTTGATTTTTCTGTTCCTTCAGTGAGAAAAGCCCATTCTGCACGTTGTTCCACACAAACGTCTTCAGCAATGGAGCCTCTGAATCCTCCACTCTCCACCCTCTTCATTCGGAGCACCTTCCATCTTTCCGACAGATGCCCGGAAAATCGAGCGGAATAAGTCCAACTGTAGTTTGTTCTCTGCCAAACGCGATCATTATCGTGACACAGGTTACGGGAGCACAATGTGATGGCCACAAGCAAATTGCTCCAGCGGAATGCAATGATAATTGCAGGTCGTTCGACCAGCAGGTGCTGATGTCGTAGCTTGTGGAAAAACTTGACTGAATGTTGTTGTTTTTGCTCAAGTCAACTGGGTTGCCTTCTTTTTAAAGTTCGTTTGAAGTGAACCTTACAGAGAGAAAGAGCAAATCTTTTTCTCGCTGCACGAAATCCAGCAATTTTTTTCAACTCTTTCTGAAGAGGATTGTTAGGGTCTTCCACAAAAATTCGCAATTGAGATATTTTCCTGAATGAAATTGGTTCAAAAAGCATAAGAGAGGGTCACGCTGCCTGAGAAGGTTGCGTGACACGGTGCACAGACAGAAGTTGAATCACTGAGAAAAAAATTCTTGCTTTCTCTCACCAGAAATGCTTTCTTGGCCAGTTGCTGCTGAGAAGATGTTGAAGAACATGAATCCTGGGCATCAGAGCGTTGAAGGCGAAGCACCAAATTCAAATGTCCAGTCCAGAATGACTCAATGCACGTGAATTGCCTGAAACGCTTATCAACTGTTAAAAGCCAGTTGAAATATCCATTTTATTGTCTTTCATCGCCACTGTTGGGATAATTTCACCTCCCCACTGAGTGTGATGGCTATTTTCCTGTCCCCCATTGTTTCGAGTCGTTATAGAAGGCAATTCAGGGCAATAAACCGGAGGAAACTTCCCCGGGGAGACGCCCACTTATCTGGGTAGATCTTCCAAGGGGCGAAGTTGTGCTCAGTCATTAGAAGTTACGGCTGAAAGGCTAATTGCTCCTCTGTTAATGGAAAAGGTGGAGACAATAAGAGCAGCGCCGCCCTGGGCTCGACCCGCGCTCTGAGGGTTCGGCCTGGACAAGCGGACGTCTATGTTCCGAGCAAGACAAGAGAACCTGCTGCGACATGCAACGAGCAGCGACACGTGTGTTGCGACCTTCACAGCAACTGCAGCGACATCCCAAATGCCTGGACAGTCACTCGCGACACAAATACGAGTAGCGTTGTCTCGAAAAGCAGGCATTCCGGTGCTTGGTTGGTTTGCCTGCTGAATGCCTCGAGGTGGCACCTTGTTAGCAGACACGAAGGTGTGCTCACAAGTCTTGTTTTGCCCGCGCAAGAATTTTATCTCTGCCACGAATCAGCTGGAAAACTCTAATTATCCTGAAATTCATTACCCAACACAGGATGAAGGTGGCAGTGCTTCCAGACAAATGCACTTGGGCTTCATTCCAGTGACGTTTTGGGCAGACACATTTACATTTGTATTTCAGCAGCGCAAGCATTTTTGTTGGTTGCCCCATTTAACAGATTCTGTTACCTTCATCTCATTTTGACCAGTGCAAAATTCAAACTGTCACGCAGACAAGTATAGAAGACGTTTTCGTCTTTGTTGGTGGCTCTGCTCCGTGCTCCAGCGGGTTGTCATTGTGAGGGGAGATGCTGTAAATCTCCATTGCATATCATTGCATGATCAGTTTGACCCCCACGATGATCAGACATCTCAGCCACAGAAGGTATTCGCGAGCTGAAAAGTAGTCTCGACTATAGTTGTCAGTCCTGTAACGGTAGGTACCGTTTGTGGGTAAACATAAGTTGTCAGGCTGTATGTTATCTGATTCAACTCCATAGGGGTGCCACTAGATCACAAAAACTTTGCCTTCGCTTGGACTGCAAAAGAAAATTCCACACAAAATTTGTCTGAGGGGGTTGAACACACAAGCTCCACTCGCCAGCATTTCATGAATTACTTCTGAAGTCAAATGGCCCTTGTCAGCATCAACTCTGTTGCAGGAAATTTCACAATGACACCAGTGCATGACATGTTTGAGTGACAAGACTTTCAAAATTGCACGCACCTTGTAATTTTTTGAGTCATATTTCACCTGTTGCGGGCGGCGAGAACTTTGGTCAATCGACCGTCATATTTGGACGTTTTAGCTCGATTGACATTTTCAATACCATTTCAAAATTAAATGATTTTTATCTTGAAATTGCACAGTGCTCAAGCAACGTGGTGGAACTTGTGACTTCAGCCTGTCACCGGCGAACCTCACACCACAAAGGCACAAGCTGACACGAACCCCAACGTGTGCAAAAAGTGAGAAGCTTCAGCCAGGAGCAAAGAAAATTCTGTACAAAGAGTGTGGGGAAATTCTTCGATTATTAATTCTTAGTTTGTGCGCGAATTGAAAAAAGAAACTAACATCTGAACGCAGTTTCAAAACGATTTTCACACTGCAGAAACACAGGTCCATCATGCATCGGGTCCGAATTCTAACAGCTCTTAGTTCCCTGTGCAAAGCCAACAACCTTGTTGACCACTTTTTGGATGGGGAAAAATGTTCACCGGACTTTATGGAAATTGCATCAATTTAACTTTTAGCGCACAACAACCTTTACCGCCCTTTACACCACACCGTTTGGTCACTTCAAACAGGAATCCTGCGGAGTTCGGTCCCGACCGCTGAAGCAAACAATGAGAATAATTTTGTCTCTTGACCCACCACCCAGCGAGAGAAAACAATGCAAATTCACACAAAAACTCAGTCTTGACACTTTGGAGTCAGTTCAAACCACAATCATGCATTGTAAAATTCAAATCGTGTGTTCTTTGTTTGTCCCTGAACCATTGATTTAAATTCATAGACAAAATCATTGGCAGCGAATACAGACACAAATAGGCATTGAACATCGAAACATTCCGAAGATGATGAATTGCTGTTTTTTTGTGGCCTGATTTTGTGAACTGTGATGGATTGAAGTTTCATAGCTTGTCTGTTTGGCCAAGAGGTGGCGAGGTTCTGTCCACAAACCCACGGACCCGAACATTTGTCTCGACACACAAAAACTCATCAGTCTCAGAAATAAAGACTTTTTTGCCAGGTTTGCTTCGATGTGTGAGATTTTAATGGAGGAGTTGAATTTCCAAAGGTCCAGTGTCCGTACCATGGCTTCCTTATTGAACGGACCTTGATGTTAATTCTGAAATAATTGAGTTGAATTGAGAAAGTCACTTGAGATGGAGAATGGAGTGAAGCTCACAGGGCATAATTATACGATCAGACTTCAATTGCTTGAGTTATTCTTTCACCTTTACCTGTCTGTATGTGCAGCCTTCAATCACTAAACCGGGACATTTTCTTTGATAAACCTTGCTATCTTCTATTCCATAACCCTGTCACCTCTTGTGGCATACATCGATGTAAATAGAGGTTTGTGACATCTTTCATGCACACAACAATGAATGGAGCCTTTTCAACTTACGGTGACTTAACCTCATGCAAGATAAAAGTTAAGCAACCGTTTTCAATGGAAAAACACCGATAATGACAGGCCGTGGCACAAAGATGAATTGTAGGCATTCATCATAATGCTGAAAAGCGTATGGATTTCAACGTGTAAAACACTGGGGTTCCTGCCATTACATGCACGACCATTGACATGCCCTTCTGGTATGTCAACTTGAAAAATCTATTTTTGAAGAAAACTGTGCAGAGCTGGTTGGAAGCCTGGTATGGGAGTCGAGGTGTCGTGGCAACTGTCGACAGGAAACAAATATCTCGCAGAGACATCGTGTCTTGCCGTTTACCATTATTTGTTTTGGCTCTCAGGCTGATAGTGAGGATGGTGCTGGGAAGACAACGGGTTCTTTGAAACGAACTTCCTCCCTCCGAGACCCGTGGAAGACGCAGGACTTTGCTGTGGATACCGCTTTCTTTGGAATACATGAGAAATTGGTCCACGAGACGAGTCTCCAGATTTGAACCTGGCTCAATCGCATTTCTTTCAAAAAGAGCAGCGAAATTAACACAAATGGAAGCTGCACATGCAAGACACAAGGAACTGTCGTTCGCACTTGCACATCTGAGCGAATCTCGAACTTGTTCGCCTCGTCGCTGGTGACATCGGCAGAGGAAGGTTCACAGGCTCCTCAGGGCGTCAAGGCGCAGATCATTTGGCAAATAATTTGCTGGTCCGAGTGTCACATTTTGAATAGGTGAAAAAATGTCCGAAATAGCAGGTTGTCACTTGTGAGCTCTTGACCACACAAAGCACTGTCCAATGCATCACGACGATGTTTATCACGTGTATACAACAGGTTGAGATCTCACAAGATTGTGGCTTTTGAATTCACTGCCCAGGGATCAAAATAATGAGTGGGATTTCTCCGAGGACGGACAAAGGTTTGGGGCAGATTTGGACAATTGGTAGAAGAGGGTTCACTTGGGTTCAAACCCCTTATTTGTCCCATTTCATTTTTCAACTTCACTCGTTATTTCACACTGAAAACAGAAACCAGTCCATGGTCCCGGCGAACGTGTCTTTTCCACCGCGGACACAAATAGTCACGGGACAAGCACTTTCATTGAAGCATTTTCTCTGTGTGTGCTTTGGTTTCAAATACCTTTTCACAAATTACTGGCAGGTCAAATGGCCACTCATATTTCCCTCGGAGAAAGGTTACACAAACGTCTAAGATTGAGAATTGCCCCGAACAGGTTCATCCCCCGGATTCGGTCTCAGGTGTTGATACATTTTGCAGAACACAAGCCCGATGGCCTGAAGCGACTGTCAGGAGGAAGATCAGCTTTCTGGGAAAATAATTGCTTCGCGACGTCTCAATGGGGCATAAAATAGGATCCTTCTCAGGAACAACCCCGACGACACCCTCGCGGCGCAGAGTGACGTCCGAGAAACTTACACACGTCGCTTTCACAAATTCCTCACTGAAGATAAAAACTACTTGAAGTGTCAGAGAGCGCCAGCAATGAAGGACGGTTGAACTCGAAGCTGAATTTCACACTCGAAATGACTGGCTTCGCTGGTGCAACACAAAGCCCCAAATGAACAGTTGAGCCGCGACGCTCAGTTCGTCTTCAGGAATGAACGAGTGATTCAAACAAAGGGAGTTCAAACACAAAGCTGAAAAACACACAGCAATTAGACTCTCGCACAGAAGAAGTTTTCACCAATGGCTAAACTTCTGGAATCCCGTAATGACAATTGCCAATGGCCAGGAAGACTCATCATTAAGAGATTATCTCTTTTATCCCTTGAGGTCCAAGGCCATGAATTTAAATTATTTACTGTTTGTTGGTCACTGTTTTGTTTGTCCCACAGGGCAGACGTTGCATTTCACGTGCGGTATGCAACACTGAACCGCAGGCTTTGTTTTAGCGGTGTCTGTGTCGGGTCTTTGAAGTTTCTTGCCCAGGGTCTGTGCTCATCTGTGCCCACTGAACTGGACGGTTGGTTGTCCAGTTTTCACGTTCGAGACCACTTCAGTACGTTCTCTCTGTCCACAGGAGCACTGTCATTCGTGTCAAGGCAGTTGTTGATTTTGCATACATGTCTATACAGCAGTCGTCTGTGGCCTTGTGCCTTTGTGTAGATCTGCGTGCTATACTTGCGTGCAATACCAAAGTGAACAATGGGATTTGAAATTCAGTCTCCTATTCAGCGTTTCTGAACAAGACGACTCGCGAGCGAGCACCACCCTGCATGTGAGCAGCGCCTCACGTGATGCGGCAATCAGAACCAGAGGCGCGGAAACTACGTGAGGACTTGGTCCCCTGTCCTAGGCCAGAACGATGAAAGTGCGGAGTGTGGAACACACGTAAATCTGTCAGAACGTTTGTCGATTTGGGCACCAACGTTCGGTTGTTTTCCTCAGAACCGAATTTTATGCCTTGATTCCTTGGCGTCGCCAGACATTTTGAACATTTAATTTCCTCCTGCATTGGTGCGCAACTCATGTGCTGATCAGTTCGAACGTTGCTCTTTCAGTTCAGAAGGTGCGAACACATGTGTCTTTCCTTCTCGTCGCGTCGCGCCGTGTTCTTGGCGCGCACCGAGCTCAGTGTTGCGCGAGTCTGTCACTTTTCAAAAAGTGTTGCCAGAAAATGTTGATTTAAACTTGACCCTTTACACATGGTGTTTCTTTCTCTTGGGGCTAAGGCCCAGGCTGGGAGAAATGAAGTCAAGAGGTCTGTGTGTGAATGTCGTCGGACCAGAAATTGTTGGTGTTCTCTGCACGATGGTCTGTACAGCCAGAGGGAGCCTCCTCCTGGAGGCCAAGTGACAGTTTGAGATACGCCAGGGCTTGCACACGGGTTCTTTTCCATTTTGTTTTCTTTTTGCCTCAAAAGGGTAGGATTCGCATTTTCTCTCGAGCGCAAACCTGAGGCTCCATCCCAAGTATCGAGTACCCGCTTTTGGGTCTGGGATCAACTGTTGTCTCCAAACGTGAAAACAACGGAGACGTTCATCTGAACTTTTGCATTTCTGCTCTGCAGGTCTGCGGAAGAAGGAGGCTGCGGCTCAGGCCTCGGCGGCGGGAGCGGCGGCGGCGGCGGCAGGGGGCGCGGCGGGCGCGGGGACGGGGAGCAGCGACCAGCTGTACGGCTTCCTCCCGTCCGACTCCGAGACGGACACCGTCCGCAGGGCCGTGCGACCCGGCAAGGTGAGCGAGACACGTCACAGTGCGAGCAGACACAGGTTCCAGAGAATCCATGGTAACTCTGGAAATCCAGCAGAAATTACGGCTTGGCTCGTCAAGTCGCTTCTGGTGTGGTCTCCAATTGTCCGCAGGACAAATGATTGCGTGGTCCGAGAAAAGAAACTGTGCTGACCTTGATTTCAGTGCAACTCCGTTGTTGATCAGCTCTGGCTTCAAGTCCACCAGAGACGTGAGCCAAGTTCCCGAGTTCATGGGACCAGAGGCCAACAGCCAAGGACATTGTGGTCAACGCCATGTTCAAGACCTTGATTGTTTTCGTGAGGAAAAATTCGAGGATGAATAGAACATATTTTTTGCTCTTTGCAGGGCGTAAGAAGCAGCGACAGGAGCAGAAGGTCGCTCGGAAACAACCGCAACACCAACAATAACGGCAGATTCCACAAGAACCACACGGTCAGGCAGAGCGCGCCCCACACGAGGTGCAGGTCGCACTCCCCGCTCAAGGTGGACTGCGCCTCGAGGACGAGTCTCAACAGCACGGGCGACAGCGGGCACGGCTCGAGCCCCGGCAGCTCCGGGGGCTCCATCCCGACCAGGTCCAGGGTCCTCACCCAGCACGCGCACCGAACCACCGTGGCGCAGGAGCCTGTCAGGAGCAGGGAAACTGTGGTCCCGTCCTTTGCGCAGTATCCCAGGACTGTGAGTGAGCTGGAGCAGAGGCTGGGAGCGAGCAACAGTCTGGCTCCTGCCAACATCCCCATGTTGGTGGTGCAGGGCTACAACCCGCCCAAGGACTGGAGTTCCAGGGACGAGGTGCCAGTCACCAAGGGCATGGTGGTCAACGCCATGTTCAAGACCTATGATTGGGTTTGTGTCAGGACTCCATTGGAAAGGACAGGGTTCGTTCCCTTCGTCTGCGTGCAAGCACTGGGTCTCAAGAAAAAGACAAAAGACTTCACGCAACAGTTTCCAGAGAAATCCACCCTGAGAGTGACAAACAGGATGAGCCCGTTCAAGAAGAGCTACAGTCTCAACAAGAACCACACGCCGTTCCAGGTGGACAAAGGCACGCAGTCCGATTCGGAGGTGTTGACTGTGAAGCGGGTCATAAAGGACGTGAACAAAACTGTCGTCAGGGGGCACCACAGCAAACCCTCGCACACCACAGACCTAAACAACAACAGACACATCCCAGCCCAGCAACAGAAAGCTTTCACTCAACCTTTACCCAACAAGGCCCTGAAGCCAAAAGACTTTCTACCCCAGCAGCAAACGCTACCAGCCGCTGCACCGCACAGACACATCACGGAAACAAAGCCTTCTAGTCACGGCCCTGGCGCCGCCCTGCCGGCCCCGCCCCGCGAGGCGGAGGTGCCCGACAGCCCGTCCTCCGTCGAGCGCAGACGCAGAAAGGCCAGGGAAATGTACTTCGCGCACGACCTGTCCAGCATCGGGTTCATGCTGCCGCACGCACGCACCCCGGTCAAGTCGCCCGTGCTGAACCTGAGCTTCTCGTCAGACGTGAGCGACGCGTCGTCCGTCTTCACCAAGTCGGAGGGCCCGCGCCTCACCGTGCTCTTCGACTACCGCGCGCAGGACGAGAACGACGTGTCCGTGCGGCAGAACGACGTCGTCGCGCTGCTTAACGACGAGGACGAGGACTGGCTGTGGGTGCGCACGGACGGCGGCGCCGAGGGCTTCATCCCGCGCATCTACGCCGTCAACCTGGAGGCGCTGAACCTCGACCCGCGCGCCAAGACCACCTACCTGTGACCCACCTGTGATGACCGCGCCCTCTGCAGTCGAGCTGCTGCCTCTCGTGAGCGAGACTGAACTCAACATGAGATTGCAAAATGTCGATTCGTACAAAAACACAGGAATGTTTCGTTGCTCAGACCGTTTGAGCCACCAAGGCTCTGGGTGAATGCAAAGTCTCTCGCGTCTGAGAAACCGTAACTTTTCATCAACTTTGAACAATGTTTCGCCAAGCTATTTTCCGTCTGAGTGCGAGAACTTCTGGTTCGTTCATTCATCCACACACGCACACCACGCACACACACACACACACACACACACACACACACACACACACAAGACGCACTTTGCGCCACACCACTCAATTCCAAACAAATTGCTTTCCTGTCGTGCGTACTTTCGCACTTATAAGCCATGTACTCGTGATAATTTTTGTAATCGAATGTAATTTGATGCAGCTGCTTGTGTCTGGTTGTTTGTGATCGTATGATTGTGGAATTTGGATGTGATTTTTGCGTGTGAGCTGGTTTTGTTGGGCGTTGATGTTGTGATATAGTGGTACTGTGTATTTCAATCGTTATTTATGCAGAAAATTCATGTCGAATAATAAACAATACAAAAACAAAATACATTTATCTTCAGTAGTTCGGCCAAGTATGATGAGCGCAAAAAGAACAGACAAGTGTTCTCTGTTTTGACTGAAAAAAAAACACGTTCAGAACTGAAACTAAACAGAAGCTCCAAGAAACAACAATGCACAAAAACTTACAAAACGGTAGAGATTTATTCACAAACAAATGTGAGACTAGTGCATGCATGTCATGGCAGTAAGTTGCAAGCGAGAAACGAATGCGAATGTAAAATGGGAGGGACTCTTGTGGATACAGGGGTGTACCCCGGATAGGCTCAAGTGCAAAATGTGTACCCCTCCCTCTGCCCCAATTCTGGACCAACAAGAGGGCACAGTGACTTTCCAGCAAACTTGATGTCAAAGACAATTCTATTCTGGGGAAAAGAAAACGTTGCCGAGACACTTTTAAAGAAAGCAATTTTGCAATCTTGTGAACAATAGCATTCCGCTGACACTGATGTGTGTGAGGTGGACGGGAGACGTGTCGGTGGTGCTCGGGACGGCGCTGCTCGGGACGGCGCTGCTCGGAACGGCGCTGCTCGGAACAGCGCTGCTCGGAACGGCGCTGCTCGGAACGGCGCTGGCCGGGACGGCGCTGCTCGGGACGGCGCTGCTCATGGACACGCCCACTTGGCGTCGTTGCAGGTGCAGGTGACGCCGCCTTCGCTGTACGTGTCTCCAGTCTTGAATCGACGGCTACCCATGTGGCAGTCCTTGGGAAGCCTGCAACACGACCAAGGCATGTTCTTTGGTCAGCCTCAGGAACACCTGTGATTATGGGACAACACTGCACACAGATCGACACCTTGTTGGATTTCCGAACTCCTGTATTTTCCTTCCCTCACCCCGTCGACCGTTTCTGTGGCAAAAGTGGGAGTGACACACCCAAGACTCAACTTTAGCCTCCAAATCCAGTGGTTTAGCCTTCTTTGATTTGCGGACACAGTTCTAAATGTGTCTTTTCTGGGCTGCCAAGTCCATTTCCCCAGAATCTTGTCTCCACGTTGTTGGACCGGCCCGGCCCCGTGAGTACTCACTCGTCATGTCCGGGACACTTCCACTGCCCCGCCCTGCACGTGCAGGTCTGAGATCCCTCGGTGACCGACTCTCCCTCCCCGTAGTGACGGGACCCCATTCTGCACGTCACTTCAGGCTCAGCGCTGCAACAGAACATGGAAACTGATGTTGTGAGAGGGGAACGGTTGCCTTGGTGTCTGTTGCTTGGATTTTTAAATTTACCTTTTGTCTGAAATCTGAATCTGCTGGATGTTGAATCAAGTCTGGCCTCACAAAGACCAACCGACATCATTCAGGCCAGAGACTTGAAACAAAACACAAATTTGCTGAAGATTTGAGGAATTCTGGGTGGGATACTCAAAGCTTTCATAAAGATTCATCGTATTTATTGTGTCAGGCTGCCACAGTGTCACACATCCGCACCCACGTTGCAAGGACGGGAACCACACACGCACACACCCACAACACACAGGTGCGTGTTACACACCAAACCGTTTTTGTTTCGATCATTCTCTGACTCCCGAAACTAAATAAAATCATGGCTTTGCACAAACAGGAATGAAAAGCAAACAGAACTTTGTGCGCCTTGCTGCCGAAGTTTGGCTCCCTGCGATGTCTCCCTTGGATGAGACCTCGCTTGGACTTACCCTCTGTTGTGCAGGATCACACAAAGCAGCTCCGGGGGAGGAAACGCGATGATGAAACGAGAACTACTCACTGTTTGCAGTCCCACTTGTTGTCGCCGAGGCAGGTGCAGGTGGTTCCGCCCTCGGACTGCGTCTTCCCGACACTCCACGTCTTGGTTCCGCTGCGGCAGCCCACCACGTGCCGCACCGCCACCAGGCTGAAAACACCGAGACAGATGTTCAGGGAAAGGCACAATTTCTGGCTGCTTCAATTGCCTGCAGCTGGTTCTGGTTGCAGGTCACGAGGGGTGACTGGGGTTTTCTTCTTGTGTTTTGGGAACCCAGGAACCCGAGCCACTATATTTGGCACAGTAGGTGACACCCGTAACGGCCATTTTGCGCAACACCGTCCAAGGAACAAAGGCAACTGGATTTTTGCGGGATCAGGGGATCCCAGAAACCAGGAGGCGGGCCATGGACGCGCCGAAGATGCAACCACTCACACAAACCGCAACTGTGACAGCTATGACAAGGCTTTTGGCTCTTAACTGGCCTCTGGGCCGGAACAAGGCTCAACCAGGAAGACGCGTCGCGATGGAGATGCGAACATTGGATCCGCATGGCGACGTGGCGAGATCAGCAAAATTGGGTATCAACGTGATGCGGCTGGTTTTTTGATGATGCTATACATGGACCAGGACCTGGTGAAATCATCGTCTGAGGAATGCCAACTAGATATAACTCAGATCTGTCTCTTTCGGGTCACGAAGATTCTGCCCTTGAGCGAAGGAAAAGAAACTCAACTTACGTTTCTAAGTCTGGTATCTCTGAACGCCTGATACTGAAAAAATACCAGAAATACGTTTCAGAATGAAGAGAAAAGTTTCAGTTTTGTTTTTTCAGCCAAAGCAAAACATTACGACGCTCTCGCCGCGTGGGTTTCGTGTGTTTGTCTTGGCTCTGCACCCGCCGCACTTCGTTCGAGACTTGCCTCACCCCGTTCGAAAATAAAACTGTTTGTTTCAGACATTTTGCTGAACAGAAATGCGAAGTTTTCTTTGTTTTCAATTCTATTTAGTGAGACTGCGTACCCACGAAAGAAAATGCAACCGCGCTTCAATGATTGCAATGCGCATTGTGGGCCTCATCTGCAGACATCTCTCGCACTTGTTCTTTCAAATGCACAAGTTTGCGAACCGGCAGAACGAATTCACTCACCTGACAGCTTCTGAAATTCCCAGCAACACGACAGCAACGAAATACGTGGCGATGTTCATGTTGTCTGCTTGGTTTTTGCGAGTTATTCAGCTTTTGCACTGATGCAGGTCGCAATTGCAGCCCAATGATTTCCGGAGATCTTCCCGTTGCTCTGGCAGCTGGTTCTTTGCTGATTTGCGAACTTGCTCGACGTTTTATACACGCGAGAAAGCATGATGCAGGCAGGCCAAAAAGTTTCCGCAGAAATATTGCACTGTCAGAGCACTTTCCGTCTCGCGCCCAACTCTGCTTTTCGACGTCATTTTGTGCTTCGCAGAGCAGAAACAGCAACCTTGCTGACGGTTTCACGACGGTGCCCACAATTGTTTGCTCATCGGAAACAAATGAAGTCATGCACACAGGCCCTGGTGGGGAGGAGCTGCGTGTGGTGGGCAAACGCGACTCGAGCGGATCCTGAGAACTGCGCAACTGGGTCGCGCTGAGATCAGATTCTGTGAACTCTGACATCAATGGCGTTCCTGCGCGTGTGAGCCAAAACCGTAGAGACGGAACCGAGCCGTGTTTGGAATGCAACAGGTGCGAAACGAGTTCGGGAGCTAAATTTGATGGATTTCAGAACTTTTCCTTTGCGCTGGGAAGAACACTATCTGGCAAAGGAACCCTGAGACAATCTCAGACATTGACGCGGCACGAAAGACAAGCTTTTGAGATTCGTGCAGTTTCTGACAATTTCACGATGCACGCGTTGAATCCGCTGCCAATTCATGAATTTTCATTGCTCGAGTCGTCCAACTTTTATGGACCTCCTCGGTCGACCGACAATACTTCGTGGGTTTCATCCAAATTGCTGTTGATTCTTACAAACTGACCACACACGCCGAATCCTGTGTCAGCTTTTGGCCATTTGTCATTTTGAATTGCGCAATTTCCAAATTGCGTGCGTTTCAGACACGATGTGCGAACTCGCCACTTGGCGGAACTTGTTCTCCAGAACATTTGTCCACTTCGTGTGGATCGCAGAGCCTCCTGGACGGACGCTGCACGGACAACATGCGAAACAACACGGAACAAAACCAAGTTATTTCCACGAGTTTACTCGGAATGTCAAGGCACAATCTCACGGTGAGACTTGACAGGAAAGTTGGCCTGTCTTCACGGTTAGCTTGGCGTGAAAACGGACGACACGACAAAAACCACCATCATGGCGCATCCGACGTTTCACGGGAACATTTTACGAGCGTGACAAAGTGCGAAATGCGATAAGGCTGAGATGTACGTGCATTTCGCTCATTTTATTACAACGAAAATTGCATTTAATTTTCGGATTACATTCTTGGAGTCGTCAACGAAACTTTTATTTCATCTCAGTTCCGCCTCAAACGGATATCAAGAAAATTGCCGAACGCTCTCCGTACGACTCGTGCTTCAGTCATCCACTGTTTCTTCTGTACAGCGCGATATTTACAAGCGTATTCACACTTAATTTAAGAATTCGTACAAAACTTTACAAAGCAAAATATCAAAAGAAACTGTTTTCGTGAGGTGAGTCCACAAAATCGCTGAAAAACTTGGACTGGAATTCCTTACAGACGAACAAACATGAAGCGAAGAGATCTTTCTCACGAAAAATGTGTTCACAATTGTTTCTGGAAACAACAGCTTGAACCTGCCAGTTTGAGCGACTGAAGCACGAGCTTTGCAAACTTGCGCGAAACATTCTTTTTCTCCTTGCCAAAATGTCTCAGTCCGCCCAAACTGACGCGCCATTGGAACAAACGTCACTTTCTCACACATACGCACACACAACTTAAATTGCGTTCAGCGGATTTCGGATGTGTACCATGGTGGGCCTTTTCTCAGTTAGAACTGTCCAGAAGTGGCTGAGTCAACTCAAGCCAACCACCTCTGTGAGGCCCACTTCAGGACGAGCACGCACCGAGAGATCTCGGTCCTGCCAAGACACACGAGGTCCTGAGCCAAAAGTTGTTCAGAAATGAGACATCACACAGGACAAAGGAAGAATCCAGAAGGGGTTGCGTCCAGCAGGCAGAGCTTCACACGCGTGTGTTGACGCACTTGACTTTGCCCTCCATGCAGTCGCACCTCATACCGTAGCCGAACGTCTGTCCGTGAAGCCGCACGATGTCGATGCCGTTCCGGTTGAACACGCACTGCTCCCCTTTCCTGAAAAAAAAGAAGAAAATTGGATTTATCACACCAGAAATTTCCGTGAATACAACGAAGACGTAACAGAACCGGACTCTCACGCACATTCGTCCAAAGCGAAGTCCAAGTCAGGTGGCGATGTGGGAGGGAAGGTAATCCGGAAACCCGGAAAGTCAGAAGGTCCCAAAAATTGCCAAGTCCAAGTCAGGGGTAGTTGGAGTGGGTGGGTGGGTGGGGGGACGGAAACCTGTCCAGCTCAAGGACAGACACACAAGCGGTCAAATCAACATGAGTAGACACTCTATCACCACATTTTACAAAGAAAAAGCGTGAGAGCAGGACATCCGTGTTGTCCAGAAATCGATGTGTTTCGTGCATGGCCTGTCCGCCATCGTACTGAAAGAATTATGTGCATGAGCATCAAAACTCGAGACTCCGGCCAACAACACAACAGGACAATTTTTTCTTTGTTCAAGCCTATTTTGGGGACCTTTCAGTTCTCAACACAACCCGTCACTGGCAGGTTGTAGCTCATCCATTTTGCCTTTTGAGGAATTTGGAATCTCGGTCACAATTCAAGACAAGGACCAAATTTTATTTGGCGTTCTTTTGCAGAACACAGCACCATCATTACACAAAATTGCGTTGGGTTCGAGACACCCTGACCTGTTCAAAGAACGTGTTTCTTCCAAAGGCACGCACGTTTCACAAAACTTGAAGGACCTCAATTCGTTCTCGAGCGCTGCTGGACTGGGAAAAGACATCAGAAGTCTGTTCTGCCCTGAATGTCGCGAGAACCCTCTTGCGACCTTTTCTGGCACACGGTTTGGAACACTATGTTTAGGACACACGCGGGACTATCAAACAGGAAGAGACTCACTTTTCCTTTGTCTTCCATGAGATCGCCCTTTTCTTCCTACAAGCAAAACAGAGCGTTTGGAAACTAACATTTCATTCCTGGTGCAGCGTGTCTTGTCTTCCGTGAATTTATCATTCTCATCCCACCTCCACATGAACCCGAGGCAACATCTGCAGGCACACGTGTGCAAGGACAACCCGTCGCAAACATCTTATTGTCACACGTGGAAAAGCGTGTCATGGCCAGGTCCTCGGTCTCGAGCACGCACATGTTGCCGACGTTGTTTCAAGGTTCTGTTCTTTGCAAGCAAGTACTCAATTAGCAAAGTCCTATTTGACGCATGGACACAACGAAGAACTTTGCTGCAGTTTGGCGTTCCGCTGAATCCCAAAAACAGGACAAAAGTGTGGACCCCCCACGTGAAGGGGCGGCCACACAGGGGTTTGACGCGCGTCAAAAATGTCTGCAGAGATTTTCCAGAGCCATGTATCAAAATTGACGCCTCATGTGTGACCAGTTTCATCGAAAATAGTGGGAGATGTTTTTGACCGCGTCAATTTTAAAAAGAAACGCATCCTGTGTGGTCGCTGCTTTCAAGAACCCCTGAAACGGTCTTCAGGCTGCATTCCGCGGTTTGCTTGCGGGTACAGGGGAAGCACTTGTGATTCGAGATCACAACACAAGGTCTGGTCCTGCGCTTTGTTGTTTGGTTGAGACTCTTCTGCTCACGCCCAGCTGGTCTGATCCCCACCTACACAGCGGAAAGTGACAGAGCCTATCTACACGATCTGAGTGTGAAATATCTGGCCCTCAACTCACCTCCTCGTGACGTCCATGTCGTTCAGCAGGTGGTCGTAGTCCGTACCTCTGTAGCCTCTGCAACAAAACGGAGCCTTGCAACTTGTTTCGGTGCGGAAAAAAGAAAGAAAGCAGAACCAAACAGTTGAGCGCTCACATCGTGTCCGCGTCGTCCTCGTCTGTGTCTCGAAGCCACCTGGAAGCAAGACGTTGACGTTGTCACCGCTCAACATTCAAAGAACACAAGGCTCTTGTAGAAGCACGCTCCGTAGCCGCAAAACGTACACGTGACATATGGCTTGCAGAGGCAACTCCCCTGTTCTAGAAGAGTCCACAGAAGTGAAAACAGACAAAAATTTACACTATTTTTGAGACCAAACTTAGAGTTGAGAGCCCTTTTAAAGCTGGGAAATGTTGAGAAAACAAGAATGCTACGCATAAAAAGCGTGTGGTCCATGCAAACCTTCACAGTTCATAAATGCCTTCAAGTTCCCACAATGTGACCTTGGGTAGGTCACATATTGTTTTTAAAAACCAATGTGACCAGGGAGAAAAATCCACCATGTGATCTCAGTGACATATTGCTTTTAAAAACTATTGTGTGACCTTGGTGAACAAGAAGTTCCGAGGCGGGAACCCTGATGGTTGCGGAAGCGGAAACTGTCCTTGCTCTTCCCTGAGAAAGCCCACACTTCCTGTCTAGACACATTTCCTGCTGTCATTAAAGCACATATTGAGTTGGTATGAATTTGAAGAAGAATCAAGG